>Ga0080004_1121185_pt1 | contig 198888 bp, 166 predicted proteins | sample WasSprMetagenome_FD_69207 | JGI IMG/M metagenome (GOLD analysis project Ga0080004, IMG submission 69207) | Sulfidic aquatic microbial communities from Washburn Spring, Yellowstone National Park, USA - WS (SPADES assembly) (version 2) | ecosystem: Environmental > Aquatic > Thermal springs > Hot...
GGGTTCCTCGGCACTTCGTGCCCTCGGCCCTCAGGGCCTCGGAATGACATTGCCCCAGCCGTAGGTGTGATTCTTCCTCCAGCGTGTCCTGATCATGAATCCCGCCGTAGGTGGAATCAGAAACTTCAAAAAGCCGTTCAAAGTGCCACCTCACCACATTTGTGTGATTTTGCAGGCGGTTGAGCAATTCTTCGTAATCGGAACACCCGATAGCCTGCACGAGTTTTTGCTGGGCGGTTGGATTTTTAGGGATTGTGTGAGTCTGGCGATTTTCGTCAAGCTGAACCCAATGTTCTAACTCTCTAAGGAAGATGTAAGCTTCCGATAAAGATCTGGCTTCGGTTTCCTTTAAGAGTCCTTCGTTTTTAAGAGCTTCTATGCACCTTAGAGTATTCCTTTCCCTTAGGCTTTTTTTTCGTCCTCCGTAGGTAAGCTGGAGAGACTGCACAAGGAATTCGATTTCCCGTATGCCACCTTTTCCCAATTTTACGTTATAACCAGGGCCTGGCTGATCCTGGGGAGTTTCCTTTAGCATACGATCTCGCATTTGCTTTATTTCGTCTATGGCTTGAAAATCCAGGAATCTTCTGAAGACGAACGGCTGAACTTCTGCAAGGAATTGATTGCCAAGAGCTATATCTCCAGCGACTGGAGCGGCTTTTATGAGAGCGAGTCTTTCCCAGGGCTTGCCTTCCAAAAGATAATAATGCACGGCGTAGGCAAGAGACGGCACAAGTTCTCCGTCTTTACCGCCTGGTCTGAGCCTTAGATCTACAAGGAAAACTCTATCCCCTTCGATTGAGTCTGAGAGAAGGCGTGATATGTTTTGAGCCAGCTTGGGGAGAAATTCCTGAGCAATGCTTGCATCATCTTTTGATAGAGCATCGCATAGAAAGAGCAAATCAATGTCGGAAACGAAATTTAGTTCTCTCCCGCCGAGCTTTCCCATACCAAGGATAACGAGTTTTATATTGTCTTTGGCCTGGTTCCACGTCCTGAGATCTGATGAAGCGGGTAGCCATAATTTGGGATGTTCTAAAAGGATTTTCAGAGTTGTCTGAAGAGTCGTAATTGCTAGATCAGAAAGCTGGGAAACGGTTTCTGAGAAAGAATCCATACGTAGAAGGTTTCTTGCTCCAAGCCTCAAAAAATGTTGCTGTTTAAAACTTCTCAACGTTTTTGCCAGATGTATCCATGATATGTCTCTATCAGCAGGGAGGGCGAGCTTTTCAGATAGGCTCTTGTAGAGTTCCGTTACAGTAAACCGGCGGGACAGTTTTTTATAGAGCCATTCTTCGTATTCTGGAAATCTCCCAAGAAGTACAGCAAAATAATGGGAACAGCTTTTCAAAAGCTGGCACAGCTTATCCCGCTCAGGCATATAACTGCATTCCATCTTGATTCCTCAATTTTTCACCACGATTTTTGGGCTTCCCTCAGTGGGATGACACATTGTCTGGTTTTTAGCAAGATTTTTGATGGTAGCTAGCCGGGGAGTTCTCCCCGACTAACCAAACAGAGGGTTGCAAATTTTGCGGAAGGCAAATAATGTTCGCAACGCGAACATCGATCCTTTATGCTCAGCTAAATCCGCCTTTTGGTGTCCCGCAGCTTGCTCCTGAAGTTGTAAAAGTGGATCCAGACCGTGCTGAGAAGCAAAGAGAAATAAGCTTGACGCAATTAGAATCACCGCAAGCCGGGCATTTAACTATCTCATCTGTTTTTAAGACGAGCGTTTCAAAACGATGCCCGCAAGTTCCGCATTGATACTCAAAAATTGGCATTGTAAGCCTCCTTCATTGATAAATAAAATTTGAGAATCGGTTTTTTATTAACCATTCCGATTGAAAAATCAATGCCAAAGAGGGGGCGAAAATTGCCGATACCTGTAAGGGGCACATCCCGCCGCAGAAAGTGTGTCGCAATGCGATGCGTGTTAAATTCCATTTTAGCTATAGGAACGACCGGCCGTACGTCCTAGTTATGAGACAGTCTGCCAGCGGGATCGCCCCTACAAGTGCACCCACAGGTGGACAACTTTCGAACACCCAGAAACTCTCTGTTGCCACTTAAGCCAATCAATGATAAAACTCTATCCGGTTGTAATGGCTGGTTTACTAAATAGAAACATCCACAGGGGTTATCACATCACCGGGGAGGGTTGTCCATGAATTTAAAAACCAGAATGAGGCTTATGGGGATTATTCCTGTTTGTGTAATAGCTTTGCTAGCCGCCTGGATATTCTGGTCGATTATGGATGAATATTCCATCTCCAGAATACAAACTACCAATTTGGATTTAATCGCCAAAACATCACATCTCATAACCTGTGTTCAAAAAGAAAGGGGCATGAGTGCCACCTTTGTAAGCGGTGGACTTTCTGCCGAAGAAGTCAAAAAAGCAAGAACTGCAACGGATGAAGCACTTAAAACCTTTGCTTCCAGCCTCTCCAGAGCAAAAATCGCCTCGGAAGCCGTGAAGCAAGGAGGGGAAATTCCTAAACTGCTGGAAAGTGTTAGATCTGAAGTTGACGCCAAAAAAGACATGCAAGGTATTTTCTTCCGTTACTCTGAAATTGTTGACAAACTTTTGCTTATTGAAGGCGCACCTGCTCAGGCAAAAACCGCCGGTGGAGTTGGGAAAACAATGGTAGGCATCCAGGTACTGGAGCTTGCTAAGGAAAATGCCGCAAAATTAAGGGGGTTCGGGTCTGGAGTCATCACGAGAGGAAAAGCTCTTTCTGATGATGAACTATCCTTTCTGGTTACATGGTATGGAAACATCGAATCCCTTCTTCGGTCACCTTTAATTGTGCTTCCTAAAGACGTTTTATCGAAATTTCAGGCGGTTGTTTCAGGGAGCACATTTAATCAAGCAGAAACATTATCGAGGAAATTGCTTAAAGAAGCTCACAGCGGTTCCTTTACCGTTGATGCTAAGGAATTTTTCAAGACCTGGACGGATTTTATTTCCCAGATGGATGATGTGATACAGGTAGCAGTTAAAAGTAGCACAACATTATCCGAGCAAGTCTCCCATAAATCTAGAAACATGTTCATAGGATTTTCTATTGGAGCTTGCATATTGCTTGCTACTATTATTTCTCTTTCTTTCTTTACCTACAGATCAATTGTGCGCATATTAGACCAGAGTTTGAATGAACTTAACGAAGCATCAAAGCAGATTCTCATGGGTTCATCCCAGCTTGCTTCTTCAAGTTCATCACTAGCCGATGGTGCATCACGTCAGGCTGCAGCAATTGAGGAAAGCAGCGCAGCCTCAGAAGAAATGGCGTCTCAGCTCAAAATGACAGTGGAAAACATAAGAGAGCTAAACAGACTCTCAGATCTTACCGCAAAAAGCATGAAAGCAAGCCACAAGGCTCTCCGCCAAACCGCCGAAGCTCTCAAACAGGTGGTAGCAAACAGTGAATCTGCAATGAAAATCATAAAACACATTGATGAGATAGCCTTTCAGACCAATCTTCTTGCGCTAAATGCGGCAGTTGAGGCGGCTCGAGCCGGAGAAGCTGGAGCTGGGTTTGCCGTAGTTGCCGAAGAAGTCCGAAGCCTTGCCATGAGATCGGCTGAGGCATCCAAGGAAACTCAGCAGGTCATAGAAACAGTAGTAGAAGCAGTAAAGCGAGTAGATGAACTCACTCAGGAAACCCTCAAGCTATTCTACCAGATGGGAGATGATGCAAAGAAAGTAACCGATATTGTGAAGGAAATTCGAGATGCGTCAGAGGAACAGAGCAAAGGTGTGGATCAGCTCAATCAGGCGGTCAACGAACTCAATCAGGTTGTGCAGGAAAACGCATCTCGGGCCGAAGAACTTGCCGCCGTTTCGGAAGAGCTTGACGCTCAAATCCAGTTGATGGCGTCACTAATCGTTAAGATCGCCAGCTTTGCGGGCATTTCAATAGATTCTGCCAAAACAACAGGGCAAACACTAAAGAAACCGGTAGATGTGAAGGCAGCGGCAAAAGCTCCAGTTCCATCTACCGTAACTTCCAGAAAAACTAGCGCTAAAATTTCTCCAAAGCAATCACAGCCTGCCAGAGAAGCTAAGCCAGAGGAAATAATTCCTCTGGATAATGATTTCTCAGATTTTTAAACATTCCTTATTCACCAGCAGACGCAGGCTTTTGATACGTCTGCTGGTGGATCACCATCTCAAACGATGACCTTTCAGAATCACGTTCTATGCTTTCGAAAAAATCTATCGTTTCTTGTAAGACTGTGGCTTTTTCGTTATCTATTGTAATCATATGGTAGCTATTGTGGAGTACAACCAACTTTTTGATAGATGACGAGATACCATTATAAATCACTTCAGAGCTTTTTATACTGGTAAAATCGTCAATCTTAGAATGTATCAAAATGGTTGGAACATTAACTCTAGCAAGGTTTTTACGCAGGATTTTAGACAACTTTAATAACTCATATATGGTAACTCCAGGGATAATTTCATAAGCCATTGAATTTTTTTCCATCATTTTCTGCATCATTTTTCTGACGAAATCATTTTTCACACCGTAAGGATATGTTTCTTTAAATGACCACACGTATCTTATAGGCGTTTTCAGGGCGGCGGGCAAAATAACTACAGCTTTGGGTATATTCCAGCCGTCCAGAAAAAGCACAGGAGCCCAAAGTGCTACACCGCTCAAGATGCCGGGACATTCTATATCCACCATAAGTCCCAGCATCCCACCTATGCATAATCCTCCAACATAAACGTGGCGGTAGTGCTGTTTCAGCCGAAGGGCTTCTTCCTTCACGACATTATACCAGTCTTTCCATGTGGTTTTTTTAAGGCTTTTTAGAGTATCACAATGACCTGGCAAGACGGGACAGAAAACATCATAGCCTCCATCCCGCTTCATCTTGCCAGCAATCCATCGTAATTCAGCCGGTCCTCCGGTAAGTCCGTGAACCAGAAGAACAGCTTTATCAGAAGATCCACTCTTAAGGATGAACCCCTTTTCATAGTTCTTCATTACTTTAACACCCTCCTGAACAATCCATCCAACAAATCACAGGCCAATTCTATTTCTTCTTCTGAAATTTCAAGGGAAGGAGCAAGCGTCAGGACATTTTTATAGTATCCTCCAACATCAAGCACAAGCCCCATCTTTTTACCTTTTACTTCTATATCTCCTTTAAGTCCTTCTTCAACTAGTTTATCGGTAAGAGCTTTAGAAGGGGTATAACCGTCCTCTTCGCAGATTTCTATTCTGAGAGCAAGTCCAAGTCCATCAACATGGCCTATATGCTTATAACGCTTTTTAAGCTCATTCAGTCCCTCAAGGAAAAGCTTCCCTTTACGAGATACGGTAATTTCATAATTCTTTTCCTCAATGAGTTTCATCACCTCCAGTCCTGCTCTCATACCAATAGGGTTAGAAGAAAAGGTCGAATGAGTGCTTCCAGGCGGGAAAACCTCGGGTTTTATAAGTTCCTCTGAAGCCCACAAACCTGCAAGAGGGTTCATACCGTTAGTGAGAGACTTTCCGAAGACTATAACATCAGGTTTCACTCCAAAATTTTCTATAGCAAAGAGTTTTCCTGTGCGGTAAAATCCCATTTGTATCTCATCGTCCACAAGAAGAATCTTGTGATCGTCCAGAATCTTTTTGAGTTTTACGAAATATTCCGGTGGTGGAACAACATATCCACCTGTTCCCTGGATGGCTTCAATAAAGAACGCTCCAAACTCACAATTTTTGGTTTTCGGATTATATACTCCATAATATTCCGATTCGAATAACTTTTTAAACTGGCTTACACAGTAGTAATCGCAGGAATCGAATTTCTTACCGTAAAAACATCTGAAACAATATGGGAAAGGAACGAACATTGCTCGATCTGCGAAGAAGCCGTATTGTTCTCTATATCGATAGCTCGATGTTATACTTGTAGCACCGAGAGTGCGTCCATGGTATCCACCCATAAAAGCAAAAAACAAATATTTACCTGTAGCATTTCTTAAAAGTTTTATCGTATCTTCAATCGCCTGGGAACCACCGACGTTAAAATGCACTCTTCCTTTTATATTGAACCTCTGATCAATCGCTTCACAAAGCTTTTTAGCGAGAAGCACTTTTTCTTCGGAAAGAAACTGCGAAGCAAGTTGCCCCAATTTATCCATTTGGTCTTTTATGGCATTATTGATTCTCTCGTTCTTATATCCAAAGTTGCAGGCAGAATACCACATTTGTAAATCGAGGTAGGGAATTCCATCAGAGTCGAAAAGATAACTTCCTTCAGCCCTTCTGAAAATTTTGGGTCTGGGAAGATAATGAACTGTGTCCCCGTGAGAACAATATTTTGCTTCAAGCCTGAGAATTTCTTCGTCGTTTAACATCTATCACAACCTCCTCGGATGTAAGTATTTGAAGAACATCGCCGAAGTCAGCAAACCGATGAAGTTTAACTCCTGTGTCAACCAAACAATCAAAGAGTTTATCCTTAGCAAAAACCCTTTCCATTTTACTAGCTACACAAAGATCTGAACGACCATCACCTATATAAACTGAATCCAAATCATTCTCTTGCTCTAGCTCAGAAAAAACTGCGTAGCACTTACATGTTGCATTTTTGGAATCACAGTCTTTGCGATAATAAGGAAAAGATGGAATTAGATCTCCTCTGTGATTCAGTTTCAATTCGCTACATATTATTTTATCAGGCACTATGCCATGAGATTTCAAAATATGACGTATGAATAGATCAAAACCGTCACTAACAATGCATAATTTCCATCCTTGAAGCTTCACAAAGCGATAAAACTCCCGAAAATATGGATCAATTTTTATGCCATCAAGAAATCTTCTCAGTTCCAGTTCATTTATTCTTCTTACCGTTTTCATTTGCCTCGAAAGGCATTCCCTTGATCCTATTTTGCCCTCCTGCCAAAGTTGTTCTATTCTAATGTATTCTTCAGATGCGAAAACCTCCAGAAATCTATCTATCACATCTTCCATTGTTATCGTACCATCAAAGTCACAAAATATTATCATTCTTCCTCCTCTCCTTTAAACCTATCCAGTCTTGCCATCCTAACCAGCCAAATTATCCTTTACACCGCATGAAAAAGAAATGAAGATTACCTGCCGCCTTCCTAAAAATTGTTCGCAACCTACCGATCCATATCATTACCAGACCATTTAGGCAACAAAACACTTACTTCTGTCCATTTCCCTTCTTCGCTTTCTATGGATACTTCTCCTTTGTGAAGTTCGATTATTCTCTTAACCATTGCTAATCCAAGGCCAGCCCCGCCATATCGAGAAGATCTTGACTGTTCAACGCGGTAAAATTGGTCAAAAATCTTCGGGATTTCATCTTTGGGAATGCCAGGACCGGAATTACCTATTGTTACCGCCACACTGTGGGTCATAGATTCGCTCCCCACAATTTCTATGCTTCCCCCATCTACGTTATATTTAACTGCGTTATCCAGAAGATTAGAAAAAGCCCTGTAAAGCTGCTCCTTATTCCCAGCTACAACAAGTTCGGGTGGAACATAAACCTCAATGGAAATATTACGCACATCGGCTAGAAGGCGGTAATCAGCCACCAGAGATTCTATCAACTCCGACAGGTTGACTGGTTCCAGTTTTGTGGTCGTAGCAAGCTCAAGGGAGGAAAGATCCAGCAGATCTTTGATCAATTTTTCCATCCTAAAAACTTGTTCAGTGAGTTTCATAAGGTTTTCCACCGAGAAACAATGAGGATTCTCAAGCTGCTGGCAGGTCATCATCTCATCCAAAGTCAATCTCATTAGAGTAAGAGGGGTTTTGAGTTCATGAGAAGTGTCGGCAATGAGTCTTTTTTGGCGAACAAAGGCTCCTTCAAGTCGATCGAAGACATGGTTGAGAGTTCTTGCTAGTGCGGAAAACTCATCACGACTACGTTCGTCCACAGGAATCCTGCGATCCAAATGCTTTTCAGTAATCTCCATAACCTGATCCCTTATGATCCTAACAGGTTTTAAAATCAGACCACTTACAAAATAGCTTAACCCAACGAGAAATGCCGAGGAAGCTATCAGGCCAATTCCTATGCCAATTATAATATCAATGAGATTTTCTTCAATGTCCTCTACAGGACGAGCAGTAATAACAAAAAACTTTTTATCTCCGATTGTTATATCAGCGGACTTAACTCTAAAATTCACTTCTCCTTTCTTGTCTTGACCCAGATTTACATGGATTTTTTCCACAGGAAGGACAAGACTCACAGTTAGCGGCGAATCAGGATCTTCTGGTTTTGGTAGATCAAATATTCTGGTAAGTTCAGACTGATACAGAAGTTCATCAGAGCCATAACGATACACCTTGATCCAGTAATGCCTATCATCCAGGAAATAGGTATCGCGAATCTCTCCCTCCCTTGCAATCATTGATGTTACTAGCCTAGAAACAGTATCAAGTTCAGAATCAACAATATATAACGGTTGTTCCCATAAATACCATAAAAGTATAATCGAAAACAGCAGGCTTGATCCAAAGCCTGCTCCTGCAATCATAATGGTTATTTTTTTGCGAACTGTCATTTGGTATCATCTTTTATCATGTAACCTACACCTCTGATGGTTCTAATAACAGAACCATTAACATCCCCTATTTTTCTTCTTATGTTTTTAATATGCACGTCGATAAAATTAGACATACTAAACGGATCAAAGGCGTCACCCCACACATGTTCTGCAAGGCTAAATCTTGAGACAGCTTTGTTCTTATTATACATGAGAAACTCTAAGATAGAAAACTCTCTCATGGTAAGCTCTACCGCTTTTCCATCAACTAACACTTCCCTGGTCGCCGTATTAAGCTGAATATTGCCAACTCGAATAACCGCATCCTTTTGCTCACAACTTCGCCTAAGAACAGCTCTTACTCTAGCCATAAGTTCGTCGAGAGAGAAAGGCTTAGCCAGATAATCATCTGCTCCGAGGTCAAGAGCTTTGACTTTCTCATCGACACTCTTCCTGGCCGTGAGCATAATAACAGGTGTGTTTATACCAGCCTGCCGAATCTCCTTCAACACTGAAAAACCATCATGTTTAGGAAGCATAATGTCCAGAATGATAATGTCGAACTCGGAGTTGAAGATCTTATCGAGAGCTTCTTCTCCGTCCACCGCTGTTTCAACAATATATCGCTGACGTTGAAAAGAAATCCTGAGCTGATCCAGAAGATTCTCTTCGTCGTCAACTATAAGTATTCTCACACAGCACCTCTCTCACGATTTTTTTCTTTTCCAGTGTCAATCCCCTCCCATGAAGAAAACATGAACGAGAAATCCCAATTACTCAAGCTTGAAAAAAGCGTCGTCAAATTCCGGCTTTCCTTCATATTTCTTCAAAAACCTCGCAGCATAATGTTCTGGATGCTCAAAGACTGACATATCGAGTTCAATGCCCACTTCTTGAAAGGCTTTTACCACTTCTTTTGGCTTTGGAGGGCAGCCCTTAACAAAAACGGCATGGCGGATAGATGGATTATCCCTGTGGAGTTCGCTCATGCATTTCCCCAGCAGAATTGTATGTTTCTTTGTGCCTGAAGGATTCATTGCTTTCCCGGTAAGAACTTCCACATCATCCCATGGATTTCCCTTCCAGGCTCGAGCAATAGCGGTAAGAATCACTCCGTTAAGGAAAGAACAGTAAGTGCACAAAGTATCGTCATATTTCCAGTAAGAAATGCCCTTAATGCCTATTTTTTCCATAACCAAAGGAAGAGAATTGTCCTGGTTGTAGTCAAAAGAATAATGGTGTGGCGTAATCAGGTTTTCCAGCTTTTCTCCTGCAAGTTCCACATCAGAAAGATCCAGAGGTCTTTTGAGAGCCTCACAGGCATGGACAAGGTGCGGCACTTCCGCCGGACGGTAACCAAGGATAGTGGCTCCAACTTTATCTGCAGAAAGGAGATCCTGAGAAGCAATAAGAAGATTCATCCTTTTTGCCATCCCGTCAAATCCTGGCCCCCGCTCATTGCTGAAAATTCCATCAATTAATGTCCAGACGGGGGGAAGCCCTAGAAAAAGCCTTCCCACGTAAAAGTGGAGATCTCTCCCATCGCTTCTGGAATGGCACCTTTTCCTCGAAGAAATATCGATAAGCCCTTTAAGGTTCTTAATCCCAAGACTCACTACAGTTTGAGCATGAGTTTTAAGAACGGGCAGATCAACAATTAGATCGCTTTCCAGCGCATCAACATTGAAGTTAAGCGTTACACCTTCGGCAATTTCAACGCTTTTAAATGGACGGTCAAACACATCGATCAAATTTACTCCATAACGCTCCTTCAGCTGATAATAGCCCAGCGAGCGGAAAGCTTCTTCGGTTATTTCACGTCGGCCAGCACCTGCAACAACGATTCCTTCACCAATGCTAATTTGTCCAACTCCAGCGTCTTTCAACAACTTCACAACATCTTCCGCAACTCTCGATGTGGTAAGCACTCCCCACTTTGGAAACACTCCTCCTGGAACCCAGGCTACAACGTTAGGCTTAATAAAAACTCTGGCGTTATGCCCAAGCTTGGGAAGTCCTCCCGACAGTTCCACAGCAAGCCGAACAGACTCATAAGGCTTTTCATATCGAGCAATACCCACAGTAAAAGCCATAATCTTTGCCCTCCTGTCAAAAAGCGATTGTCAATAAATCCTTCCATGGTGTCTGTTAAAGTTACTAAGTTTAATCATCGGTAGGCAAGCTGCATGTTTACTATTTTTGCGGAGTTTACTGCGGCAAGCAGAAGCTTTGATCTGCCGATTTTTTTTCTAACTTTTCTCAAAATGTGGTAATTTCCCTTTGATCTTTGAAGGAAGGCTCAAGATCTCCTTGAGCCGATTAAGAAATGATGAAGAGGTGAATAAAGGCTATATATGAAGTCAGCGATAGTTATAACGAGGCAAACCGAGGTATTTAACAGCCTGAGCGAAACTCTTGGGAATGATTGGCACACGGAAATAGTCTCCGGTGAACAACTACAAACCAAAGACTCACATCAATATCATCCGAACATTATTTTCTGGGATATAAATTCACTCACACCGGGAGGAAAGGCAAATTCAACTAAAATTAGCGAAGAAATCAAGCATATTAAGGCCACTTTCGGCGATAATATTCCCATTGTGGTAATAGCTTCCAGAGACAGAAGAATTGAGGCATTCAAAGCGGTAAAGCATGGAGCTAGTTCTCACCTGTCATATCCCGTAAACTCTGCTGAGCTAAAACAAGTGCTGGAAACGGTCAGAATTTTTACAGAACCTGCGGCAGGCAAAACACCTCACGAATCTTTCTGGAAAGTAACCGTATCCCATCTTGTTAGAACTGAAAGCCCTCTTATGCAGAAAGTTTTTGACGAGATTCAGAGGGTTGCACCCACTGACGCTACAGTGCTACTCACGGGTGAAACTGGAACCGGAAAAAACATGCTTGCAAAACTCATTCATGAGCATAGTCGTCGAGCCGATAAACCCTTCATTCCCGTTCACTGTGGAGCTATCCCGGAAAGCCTTATAGAAAGCGAATTCTTTGGCCACGAAAAGGGCGCATTCACTGGTGCTATGCGGAGAAAACTGGGAAAATTCGAAATTGCCAACGGCGGAACCATCTTTTTGGACGAAATTGGAACTATTACTCCACCGGTTCAAATCAAGCTTCTACAGGTTCTTCAAGATGGTATCTTTTACCGAGTCGGTGGTGATAATCCTCTTCAGACTGACGTAAGAGTCATTGCTGCTGCTAACGTAGATCTTAAAGTACTGGCCGAACAGGGATGTTTCCGGCAGGATCTCTATTACCGCCTAAATGTTTTCCCAATATTTGTTCCACCGTTGAGGGAACGAAAAGAAGACATCCCTCTGCTTACGGAAATCATACTGGAAAAGCTCAACCGTCGTCATAGGAAAAACATTCAAGGCATTGCCCCTGAGGTAATGGAAGCATTCATGCGGTATAATTGGCCTGGAAATATCAGAGAATTAGAAAATGTCATTGAGAGAGCATACATTCTTGAAACGTCTAATATACTTACTCCAGCCAATTTTCCATCGGACATTATGGGATCACTCAAGAGATGCCATGATCATATTTTTGATGTTTTTGCCCTGCTTAATTCCGAAAACAATCAACTCCCAACTCTTTCTGAATTTAGGAAAGCCGTAGTAACTCACGCAGAGCGAATTTATCTTACCAAACTGCTTCGGGCAAATAACGGTAGAATTAACAAATCGGCGGAAATAGCAGGTATAACTACCAGACAACTCAGGAAGCTTATGAAAAAATGTAACTTGAATAAAGACCAGTTTAAGAAACCGCTGTGTTCCAAGCAATCCAATCTAAAAGAAGATGGTAGGGGCGAACCTACGTGTTCGACCGTCTAGTAACATTTCCCCCTCTATCGCGGCAGAAAGGCCATCATCCCTACCACTCTTTTGATGCAAAAGCAGAAAGATGGTAGGGGCGAACCTGCGTGTTCGCCCGCTCGCCGACAGACAGATAACAATTTACGCTGCAGAACATGGACAAATTCTTGTATAGTCGCAGAAACTGCAAGTATCCAGATCATCTGTAGCCCAAAAAGCCCTGGCATTAGCAATATGACTAATAAGAAAAACAAGAACATCCTCAAAAACAGGTCGCACATCCCAAAAATTTTCTTTCATGTCAGCCTGATATTTATTATGTCTCCCGTCACCCAAAGCGTGATAGCAAGCCTTTAAAGCTTTTATATCCGAAAATTCTTTCTTAAAATCGGATAGATCGACAATAAGGCAATAAAATGGAAGCTGCAGGTCTTCTATACATTTTCTTAGTTCGGCCAGTAGGGATGAATCCCAGTGTTCTCCCCTGAGCGAACACACAGGTTCGCCACTACAGGGCGAACACATAGGTTCGCCCCTACTGATTATTTCCTGTAAAGTCTCCCATGAAAATTTTAAATCTGGGCGAGAGCCTGATTTATAATCCACAATCCAGAGTTCCCCATCATTTCGCAAGGCGATCATATCAATCCTTCCCCGTAAATTTATATTCATATCGCTTTGCAGGGGTAATTTCTTGTCTAACGTCACATAAAATTCCCTTTCAAGAGCTTTTACGCTAAAAGGTTGCCATCTCTCATTGAGCCACTCTACATACTTTTTAAGACGATAAATGGCGGTTTCCCTGATGAAAAATCGTCTCTCCCGCCCTAACCTTTTTGAAAGACTGGAATTTAAAAACACATCATCGAAGATTTCTACAATAATTTCCGGGCTAGCACATAGGTTCGCCCCTACTTTTGAAAAATATCGTTTCATCGTTTCATGGAGAATAACACCAAGTTCTGCATAGCCTCGTCCCTCGAGCCCTTCCTCTATTTCGCCGCTATACTCCTCGATGCCCAACACATAGCGATAGAAAAACATTACAGGGCACTTAAGATAAGAATTAAAAAAAGAAGCAGAAAGCCAACTCTTCAGAAGTTCCCTTACTTTTGAATCAAAGGGGCTCTTTTCTATTCGATCCAGGCGCTTTAGCACTCGATAAGGAATCCGCACAGGAATGGGAATCACAGGTTCATCGAGAGAATTCTGCTGCTTGTTGATCTTCCATATAAGTTCTTCTACAAAACGGCTTCTTACCATGGTTAGGCCTAGAGAAGAACGTCTTCCAGAGCCCTGAGTAGAACTCATCGCCGTATAGAAAATGTGCACCTTTCTCGCCGAAGCAACAAGTCGCATAAAAAGATGGCGATTGAAAACAGCATCATCATCCATCGTGGAAAGCCCCAGTTGTCTCCTCAATCCTTCTGGCAAAACCGGATTAAGAGAACGCCGGGGAGGCAAAATCCCTTCGTTGGCATTCAGGATAAAAACTTCGTCAAATGATAATAGATTGCTTTCAAAAAATCCCAGGACCTGCAAGCCTCGAAGAGGACTTCCCAAAAAAGGCACACGTACAACATCCACGGTTTCTTTCAGAAATCGGTATGCAGTTGAGATATGCTCAATCGGTTCGGAAGCCCAGTATGACTGCACAACAGGTTTTATAATATCTTCAATAAACCTCTTGCAAAAGGCCTGCTCCAGATCGGCTTTGTATCCCCAGGTTGTCATCCCTCGGGACGCCTCGGAATGACACTGGGTTTTATCCCTGCCAGCCGAAGAAACTTCCTCCAGCACCTTGCCGATTACTTCAAAAACATCCCTAAACGTCAGCGCAGAACGAGACAGTAACTCTGAAATAAGCAGTTCTTTTATTATTTCGAAAACATGCAAAACCGACTGACCATCTTCTAAAGATTTTTCATTTTTCTCTGTGTTCTCCGTGTTGAGATCCTTGTCTTTTACCACAGAAAGCACAGAGCCGCTGCTAACGGTAGCATCTTTTATAAGCTCTTCAATTTCCTCACAGCTCATATAGGTCGATCCAGCATCTTGCAGCAGAGTTTCAATAGAGAAAAGAGCCTCCTTTCCGACACTTGCCGAAGTTCTCCCAACGATAATGATCCTGGTATAAGGATGACGAATCAAGTGAAGGAAAGACGGTATGTAAAAACGTCCATCGCTGGTTCTGGATGTTAAAAGCTCAAGCCAAATCAAAACAAATGAAGCAGCAAGACTCCGCCTCAACGGATAACCCATTGTAATATTGACGTCTATCTGAGACTGACTTTCCTGCAATTCGTAAATAAGTGGCAAAAGAACGCCGTCATCGGGCACAATGATAGCAACCTGATCCGGCCTATCGGGAGAGGAAACACTTCCTATTAACCGTCCAACCTCTTCCAGCGAATGGTGCCGATCCGGAGATTCATAGAAATAAATCTCCGGCAAGGCATCCCGAGTCACGGAGTCCCGAGGAACCCCCTGGAGGGGATCTTTCGCTGACGCTTGGGGTGATAAGTCAGAAAAGGAAAACCTTAGTTCCTTTAGTGTCTTTTTTACATCATCCGGGGTATCCTCTGGAGTTGCCTCAATCCAGACGGTAATATTGCCTTTAACAGCCTTAAGAAAAGCTTTCTCAGCAGATCCAAATCTTATAAAACCGGCAAAATGAACGTCTGCGTCCTGGATAAAATTCGGCAGAAGGCCCTCATTCCATTTTTCTATGCAGGTTCGGTAACGCATCCCAAGAGAGGTTTTACCCATCCTGGAGATTCTTTCTCTCCAGGCAGTCCAGACTATACCCAGGGGCACTTCACTCAAAACCGGATGTCCTTCAGGCGTCAATAGATACTCCGGCAAATTCACACCTTCCCGCTCGACCTCTTCAAAAGCGGTTATGAGCTGCACGCCCCAGGGAATGAATTTCTCAAAACTTTGTACCTGCGGCACTCCTTTAGCTTTTTCTCTTACAACCTGATAAACTTCCCATATCTGGTCGAAAAAACTGATTTTTGAGCCTGGATTGTGCCATGAAGCGAATTCGTCCACAAAATCCTCAAAGGCATAGATACGAGGAGAAACAAAGTTTTTCCTTTCAAGGCTCAGATAATATCGGAAATACAAACCAGCACGACGGGACGGGAAAATAAAAATGGCTTCTCGACCCTGCGAATTCGCCTCGCTCATTTCCAGAAAGTACATCCTGGCAAGGCTTTTAAGAAAAGACAGTTCTGGGGGAATAAATCGAGCTAATTTCATGAAACGACCTCAATCTCTGGCGGATCCAGGTAAACAGCAATGCCCTTCACTTCCCAGGAAGAATCAAAAGCTTGTTTTACTACTCTTAAATATTGACCAAGCTGGCGCTTGATCTTCTCCGGATCCATTTTATGCGTCTTAAAATCGAAAACCTCCACCTGCTTCAAAGAAGGTCTGATTTTCATAAGGTCTATCCTGAATGTTCGTCCCTTTGTATCAACAATTTCTGCTTCTGGCCGGATTATAACATTATCATCGTCAGCGCATAAAAAAAGCCCGTAAAAATTCCTATTCGACATGGCTTCTGTAAGGATTCTCCTGGCTTCCTGCTGAATCTCTTTAATTTTTCCTTCGGAGTCATTCCAATCTTCAGGAACCCTTTCTTGAAGAATTGCCCACGCAGCCTTAATGCTCCGATCGACAATCTCTGTAAAATTTCTCTCATCCCGGAAAGAACCATACTTAAGCAAAAGCTCTATGGCTTTATGAAGGACGGTCCCGAGAAACCACTTCTCCCCTTCTTCCTCTGAAACCTCACCCGCCCCCTTACGCCCGATAGCGATCCATAGTCTTAGAGCCGAATAATTGTCTCCATCATTCATTTTTGGCTCCCACTTAGATTAGATCTAAAAACTCCACCTTCAGGAGTCGCTCCTCCCCCAAGCACGGCATAAAGTCTTACTCGGTTGGCGTGTCGTGCAAGACGAAGCAGAATAAGCTGCTGTTCGGCGGCGTAAAGTGAGCGTTGAGCGTCAAGAACGCTTAGATAGTTGTCAATGCCTTTTTCATACCTCATAAGAGCCAGACGATAGGTTTCCTGTAAGGCCTTTACAAGAGCTTCCTGAGCTGCGATCTGGTCATCCACGGTGGCTTTTACAGCCAGCTCATCAGCCACTTCTTTAAATGCCCGTTGAATTACTCGTTCATACTGCGTAACGGCAATTTCACGATCAACCTTTGTTACCCGCAATGCCGCCCAGGTCCTTGCATCAAAAATCGGCGTTACAAGATTAGGAACAAAAGTCCATGTGCCGGAGCCTCCCGCAAAAAGCCCTGTCAGTTCATTACTTGCTGTGCCTACGGTGGTTGTAAGAGAAATTCTAGGAAAGAGTGCTGCTCGAGCCGCTCCTAGATTAGCATACGCCGCCTTCAACTGATGTTCTGCACTGAGAATATCAGGCCGTTGCAAAAGCACCTCCGATGGAAGTCCGGGAGAAACATCCCCTGGCGGTTTAATTTGAGACTCGCCGTCCGGTATGAGTTCCTTCGGGACGGGCGCACCAATAAGAAGCTGTAAGGCGTTTTCATCTTTAGCCACCTGTTGTGTCAGCCTTGTTACTTCGGTCCTTGCAGATTCCACCTGAGTCTCGGCTCTAAGCCTGTCCATTTCGGTTGCAAGCCCTACCGTAAACCGGCGATTGATGAGATGATAGGTTTCTTCCTGTGTCTTCAGAGTTGATCTGGCAAGAGCCAGAGCTTCTTTATCGGCGGCAAGAGTGTAGTAAGCCTGAGCAACAGAAGAAACGAGAGAAATTTGAGCACTTCGCCGAGCTTCTTCGGTTGCGAGATAGTTTTCCAGAGCGGACTTTTCAAGGCTACGAATACGCCCGAAGAAATCCAGTTCCCAGGAGACTATTCCAAGACTCAGACTGTATTTTTCTTCTACCTTCGGTTCGCCGGTCATGGAAAGTTTTTTAGCAGTTCTCTGAATGCTGGCACCGGCAGAACCACTTACAGACGGGAAAAGCTCAGCTCGCTGAACTCCATAGAGAGCTCGAGCTCTTTCCACATTCATAGCGGCAAGCTTTAAATCCCGATTATTCGCCAGCGCAAGGTCTATAAGCTTCTGAAGACGTTCGTCGGGGAAAAAAGTCTTCCACGAAATATCTGCAGGGCTTTTCATTAAGTTTGAAGTATGAGATGACGCTGTGGTTGTATCTTCGGCCGGTTTTGAATCGCTTTCCACCTTAGGCCAATCTTCAGGAATGGGGGCTTTGGGACGATCGTATTTCGGAATGAAGGAACATCCTGCCAGCAAGACAGCTAAAGTTACAATCAGAAGAAGCCTTTTCGTAATCATGGCTAATTACTCCTTACCGTTTTTCTTAAACACTCGAGCCACCAGCACAAAGAAAAGAGGAATGTAGAAAAGATCGATAAATGTTGCCGAAAGCATCCCACCGGTGACCGCAGTTCCTATAGCGTTCATGGCTCCTGCTCCAGCTCCCGATGCAAGAGCCAGAGGAAGAGTTCCAAAGAAGAAAGCAAACGATGTCATAAGAACCGGCCTGAACCTTATCCTGACCGCACTCAGAGTAGCATCTATAAGCCCCATACCTTGAGTTTTCATGGCGTGCTGTATGAACTGAATGATGAGGATTGCGTTTTTGGTGGAAAGCCCGAGAGTGGTAAGAAAACCTATCTGGAAATAGACTCCGTTTGGAAGTCCCCGGAGGTAGGTTGCCACGAGAGCTCCGAAGACACCCAAAGGAAACATGAGCATATTCACGAAGGGAACAGTCCAGCTTTCGAAAAGAGCGGCCACGCAGAGGAAAATAACAATAACCGAAAAGGTGTAAAGGATGGGAGCCTGGGAGGTGGACATTCGTTCTTGATAGGAAAGCCCTGTCCAGTCAAATCCAAAACCTTTGGGAAGTTTCTGGACGAGCTCTTCCATAGCCTTCATAGCTTCGCCCGTGCTTCTTCCAGGAGCGGGCTCGCCCCAGATGTTTATAGAAGGAAAACCGTTATAACGTTCAAGTCTTGGAGAACCGTAGGTCCAGTGCCCCGAAGCAAAAGCCGAAAAAGGCACCATCTTTCCTTCTTTGTTCCTGACGTAGATTTTATCAAGATCCTTGGGAAGCATACGGTATGGCGCGTCCGCTTGAACATAAACTCGTTTCACTCGTTCGGCATGAATAAAGTCGTTCACATAGGCGCCTCCAAACATGGCGGAAATTGTTTGATGAATGGACGAGATAGGAATACCCAGCGCACCGGCCTTTTCCCAATCTACATTGATCTTATACTGAGGCACATCATCCATACCGTTGTGCCGCACTCGAGAAAGTCTCGGATCTTTATTAGCCATAGCAAGCAATTGATTTCTCGCTTCCATCAAAGCGGCATGTCCCACACCACCAAAATCGAGCAGTTCAAAATCGAAACCTGTGGCGTTTCCAAGTTCTATGATGGAAGGCGGTGGAAACACAAATACCATACCCTGTTTAATGGATGAAAAAGCCATCATGGCTCGCCTGGCGATAGCCCAAACCTTTAAATCAGGCCGATCACGAAGGTGCCAGTCTTTCAGTTTTATAAGCACAAGACCGTTATTTTGTGAACGTCCAGAATAACTGAAACCGGCAAGCGTTCCACAGGATTCAACGGCATCGCTTTCTTTGGTAAGAAAGTAATCACGAATTTTATCAAGCACCTGTTGTGTTTGCTCCAGAGTAGATCCAGAAGGAAGAATCACTTGAGTTAGCAAAATGCCCTGGTCTTCTTCAGGAAGGTATGCCGTTGGAAGACGCATCAGAAGAAACCCAACAGTCCCAACGATGATAAGATACACAACAATGTATCGAGTTACTCTTGTAAAGGATCGCCCAACTGTTTCCACATAAAAGCGTCTTGCTCTGTAAAAACCCTTATTAAAAAGCCTGAAAAAGGGTCTGAGAATCGGAATGGCATTTTCTCCCGGTTTAACACCCGGAGTAGGAGGTTTTAAAAACGTGGCGCAGAGAACCGGAGTAAGGATAAGAGCTACCAGAACGGAAAGTAGCATAGCGGAAATGATGGTCACAGCAAACTGACGATAAAGAATGCCTGTAGATCCGGGGAAGAATGCCATAGGCCCAAAGACTGCCGAAAGGACAAGACCGATACCGATAAGTGCACTTGTGATTTGTTCCATGGATTTTGCCGTGGCTTCCTTTGGAGGAAGCCCTTCTTCTTCCATAATGCGTTCAACATTTTCCACCACCACAATAGCATCATCCACCAGAAGCCCGATGGCAAGAACGGTAGCAAACATGGTGAGCATATTAATGGAAAAACCGGCAAGAGCAAGTATCCCAAAGGTGCCAAGAAGCACCACAGGAACGGCTATTGTCGGAATAATCGTCGCTCGAAAACTTCCAAGGAAAACCCACATGATAATAAACACCAGAAGAACTGCTTCAAAAAGAGTTTTGACCACTTCTTTAATGGCTACTCGAGTAAAAGGCGTAGTATCAAAGGGGTAAACGACCTTCATCCCTTGTGGAAAGAAAGGTTTCAATTCATCAAGTTTTCGTTTTATGCGGTCGGCGGTATCCAGAGCGTTTGCACCTGCCATGAGCCGTATGCCCATAGCGGCTCCCGGCTTGCCGTTGTAGAAAAACTGGACATCGTAAGATTCAGTTCCGAGTTCAACTCGCCCAAGGTCTCTTATCCGCACCACAGAGCCATCAGTATCAATCCGCACAGGAATGGAGGCAAATTCATCCGGCGTTTTGAGAAAGTGCTGAACAATTATTGAAGCATTCATTCTCTGGCCAGGCATAGCTGGAGCGCCACCGAACTGTCCTGCAGAAACTTCGACGTTATAGCTTCTTAGTGCCTGAATAACATCCTCAACCGTCAGATGATAACTGATAAGTTTATCTGGATCGAGCCAGATTCGCATGGCGTATTGGGTGCCGAAATTCTGGACTTCACCAACTCCAGGTATACGAGCCAGAACTTTCTCTAGATTGGACTGGGCGTAGTCTCTAAGGTCATATCCATCCATGCTCCCGTCTTCGGAAATAAGACCGACAATTAAAAGGTAGTTTTTAGTAGCTTTACCAACGGTGATACCCATTTCCTGCACCACAGGTGGAAGGCTTGCCATGGCAAGTTGAAGCTTATTCTGGACTTTAGCCCAGGCAAGATCGGGATCGGTTCCGGGAGCGAAGGTGAGTTCTATTCGAGACATACCGGAAGAGTCGCTGGTCGCAGACATATAGATCATGTTATCAAGACCGGTCATTTTCTGCTCAATAATCTGAGTAACCGTGCTTTCAACGGTTTCTGCCGATGCTCCTGGGTAAGTCGCCATGATATAGATGGAGGGGGGAGCCAGGTTAGGATACTGAGAAACCGGCATGAGATAGATAGCAAGAACGCCGCCAAGCATCATAAAAATGGCAATAACCCAGGCAAAAACCGGTCGTTCAAGGAAAAATTTTGAGAGCATCTGAAATCCTCCCCTATTGAGACTGAGACGAGGAAGGTTGTTGAGAACTCGGCATTTTATCCTTTGATAAAGGCACTTCCTTAACTGTCATTCCGGGACGCACCTTAACTATGCCTTCTACAATCACACGATCCCCGGGAGAAAGCCCCGACGCCACAAGCCATTTATCGCCTATAGCCCGGTCAAGCACCACGGGACGCACTTCAACCTTCTGTTCCTGATTAACAACCATCACAAAGGGGTTGCTCTTCCTATCTCTCTGAACGGCTTCCTGAGGCACGAGAATAGCATGTTCGTTAATGCCTTCCTGCACCTGAGCGCGGACATACATGCCAGGAAGGAGCGTATGGTCAGGATTAGAAACAATAATTCTCACGGTTACAGAACTGGTGGTGGGGTCAACCGTTACATCCCGAAACTGTAATTCTCCCGGGCGGGGATAGATTGTTCCATCATCCAGGATGATTTTGACCTTTGTGTTCTTCTGACCTCCATATTTCAACCGCCCTTCTTCGATTTTTCGCTTAAGCTGCTGAAGTTCGGTGGTCGATTGAGTAACGTCAACATAAACGGGATCGAGTTGCTGGATGGTTGTCAAAGGCATTTGCTGGTAAGCGGTTACCACAGCTCCTTCCGTAACGTTAGATTTTCCAATACGGCCTGAGATCGGAGCGGTGATTCTTGTATAGCCGAGATTGATCTGAGCTGACCTAACGGAAGCCTTCCAGTATTCGACTTCAGCCATTGCCTGTTTGAGAGCGGCCGATACATCGTCGTAATCTTGCTGGCTTACGGCTTTTTCAGCAAGGAGTTCTCTGAATCTTTCAACCTTGGGTTTTATGGAAAGAATCTGAGCTTCAGCCTTACCCAGAGCCGCTTTGGCATTGTTCAGAGCCGCTTCGAAAGGAGCAGGATCGATTTGATAAAGGAGTTGTCCAGCTTTAACATCGGATCCTTCAACAAAGTAGCGTTTGAGAATAAGTCCACTCACCTGAGGGCGAACTTCTGCAATCCGGAAAGCCGAAACTCGTCCCGGAAGTTCTGTCACGAGCTCCACAGATTCCGTAGCAACCGTTATTGTGGAAACCTCTGGGACTTGAGACTGCCCCTGGGACTGAGCCTGCCTCCCACAGCTCGAAGAAAAAACAGCGACATAGGCCAAAATGACGGCGAAAAGAATTTTTCTACCCATTCTTCGTCTCCAGAACAAACGTTTAATTTAGGAACTCAAAACTATATCCCCCTTTTCATGTAACATTCGCCTTTTTCACTACAAACAGATCACCTAATTGTCAACCATTCCTTTTTCCCCAACGGTAAAACTTCTCGGGATGTTCAAAGGATTACTCCACCCGTGGGTGCTTGTAGAAGAGCACGGCCGTGCGTCACTATCAACACTCGGCAATCTTCAAAACCCCATAAAATTTCTTGACCTCTCACAAGGCTTAAACTAAAGTATATGTTTGAAAAGGTGAATTTTTGATCTGGAGTTGACGGTTGTGAAAAAAATGGGCAGAAAAGATTATATTGCGAACAATCATTCAATAATGAGCAAAAAAGAGCGAGAGGAACAGAAAGTTATTCGCTATGGTGAAGTGTTGCCCTCCGGTTCTGGCTTTTTCTTTTTTCTTAAGCCACCCGGGGGCGTTTAGTGCCTAAATAGACAAGAGCACCCCGGGTGGAAGCGGTTCCCCCCGGGGTGGGAGATTATCAATCATAAACCCCGAGGATCTCCTCGGGGTTTTTTATTTTGGGAGGTAAAAGTTATGATTCTTGTGCTGAACAAACAGGTATCACCAGAAATGGTTAACGAACTTAAGCGCCTCATCAGAGAAAAGGGTTACACGCCCAGGGAAATTCATGGGACAGATGAGCTTCTCATCGGTATTGTCGGCTATTCCGATAAGAATAGGCTAGATCCTGGATATTTCGAAAGTCTTCCAGGAGTTTCCAAGGTCATACCAGTAAGTAAGCCATACAAGTTGGTGAGCCGGGATTTCCACCCTGAGCCGACCAAAATCAGAGTTGGAGATGTGGTTATAGGCGGAGACAGACTTGTGGTCATAGCAGGTCCCTGCAGTGTGGAAGATAGAGAACGCACACTGGAGATCGCTCGTATAGTTCGCCGCCACGGCGCTGTGCTCTTCCGAGGCGGAGCATTCAAGCCTCGAACTTCACCCTATAGCTTCCAGGGGCTTGGCGAAGAAGGACTGAAAATCCTGGCAGAAGTAAGAGAAGAAACAGGGCTCAGGATCGTTTCTGAAATCACATCACCGGCTCAGGCAGACTTAATGATGAAATACGTGGATGTGGTTCAGGTAGGAGCACGCAACATGCAAAACTTCGAACTTCTCAGATGCGTGGGAAGGCTCGGGAAACCGGTGCTACTCAAAAGAGGACTCGCAGCAACTATCGAAGAATGGCTCATGGCTGCTGAATACATCCTATCGGAAGGAAACGATCAGGTAATTCTTTGCGAGCGAGGCATACGAACTTTTGAGCACTACACCAGAAATACGCTTGATCTTACCGCCGTTCCGGTGGTGAAAAAGCTTACCCATCTTCCTGTTATTGTGGATCCGAGTCATGCAACGGGGCTGAGGGAAAAGGTGCTCCCAATGGCTCGAGCTGCCATAGCTGCTGGTGCCGATGGCATTATGGTGGAAGTCCATGTTGATCCTGACAAAGCCCTATCGGATGGCGCTCAGAGCCTTTATCCCGAACAGTTTGAAAGGCTCATGAGAGACCTTCATGTTATTTCTCCCGTGGTTGGGAAACAGCTCGATTTTGACTATCTTCCTAAAGCTCGATACTTTGCCAGACGGGATCACACCGTTGATCCAACCGTTGTTTATTCTGGAGATCCAGGTTCTTTCAGCCACAAAGCGGCCCTGCAGTTCTTCGGAGAAACGGTGCCCATGAAAAACCTTTCTTCATTCAGAGAAGTTTTTACGGAAGTGACGGAGGGAAGAGCAGCCTGGGGTGTGGTGCCATTGGAAAACTCTCTCACGGGGAGTATTCACGTAAACTACGACCTCCTTATGGAATACGATCTAAGGATTGTCGGCGAGTTAACTCTCAGGATAGTCCACAATCTGATCGGCATTGAAGGAACGACTCTCGATAAAATTCGCACCGTCTATTCGCATCCGCAGGTTTTCGAACAATGCAAAGAATTTCTCGATAGACATCCCGAATGGGATCTTGTGGCCTGTCGAGACACAGCCACAGCCGTAAAGCGAGTAGCTGAAAAAGGCGACCACTCCTGTGCAGCCATTGCAAGTGCAGAAGCTGCCCGGATTTTCAACATGACAATCATCAAAGAGGGCATAGAAACTCATCCTCGGAACTTCACCAGATTTGGCATCATAGCCAGACAGAACCCCTTTGGTGATCATAGAGACAAATCTTCCTTGATCTTTTCCGTAAGCAACCGTCCGGGTGCTCTCTATGAAGTTCTAAAAATCTTTGCCGAAAACGGTATTAACCTTGTCAAACTGGAATCTCGCCCAATCCATGGCCGTCCATGGGAGTATCTCTTCTACGCCGATGTGGAAGTAGATCTTGAAAGTGATGATTATCGAGCGGTTGTTGATGAACTCAAAAACAGCACCGAATTTTTCAAATTTCTCGGAAGTTACCGCAAGGGAGTGCAAATAACGGAGTAAACACATGCAGAGAAAAGTGGCACTGTTATTCTAGACTGGCTGGCATTTTTCGGTTAGAGTCAAAGGTGCTTTTTGTGGTTCTATTTTCTCCGTGTTCTCTGTGTGCTCTGTGGTGAGATCCTTATCTTTTACCACAGAGAGCACAGAGTTTTTCAAATTTGAGGAAAATTACCATAGCGAGGGGGCAGGAAGATGTACGCCAAAATGCTTGTTTTGAGGTTTCCGCCCGAGATTGTTGATAAACCTATCATCACAAACCTTGTTAAGAACTATAATCTCACATTCAACATCCTTAAAGCCCAGATTTTTCCGAGGAAAGAAGGGCTTATGATACTGGAACTTCGAGGAAACAAGAGTGACTACGAGCGAGGGCTAGACTATCTTAAGCGCATTGGGGTTAAGGTTGAATCCATAGCTCAAAGCATTCAGCGCAATGAAGAACTTTGCATAGAATGTGGAGCCTGCACGGCGGTTTGCCCTACGGGCGCTCTGAACATTGACCGCTCAACCATGCACGTGCTCTTCGATTCAGAACGATGTAGCGGCTGTGAATGGTGCGTAAAAGCCTGCCCGGTTCACGCAATGATCGTAACATTCGATAGAAATATCGAAGAAAACGCCGCTACGCCCCCACTTTTTTATCATCCCGAATCCCGCGTTCCGCTGGACGAGAGATCTCCTTCCTCGGGCGGGGATTCCTCGGAGTTCCCTCGCTTCGCTCGGGACGCTTCGGAATGACAGAATTGGCTCGTCATTCTATTGCCGTTGCCATGAGCGGAGGAGTGGACAGCCTGAGAGCCGCCGTGCTTTTGAAAGAACAGGGCTACGACGTCGTGGGGCTTTTCATGATCCTTTCTCCTCGTAAGAAGGGCTCGAAGGTGGATCCATCAGCCAGAACAAAAGCTCTTGGCCAGCGTTTCAATATACCAGTTGTGGTTGTAGATTTGGAAAGGGACTTTGAGCAATTCGTGATTTCTCCCTTTGTTGAAGCATATCTCAAAGGATTAACGCCTAATCCATGCGTTGTGTGTAATCCGAAAATAAAATTTGGGTTTCTACTGGAATTCTGGAAAACAAACGCAAACGAAATTTGTTCATCTTTGGGCATATCTGGAGAGCCCCAACCCTTTCTGGCCACAGGACACTATGTTTCTCTTGTTCGTCCTGAAGAAAACCCCTATGGTTACCGCTATGGAATCAAACGTCACAAGGACAAAGCGAAAGATCAATCTTACTTTCTTTACGGGTTATCTCAGGAACAGCTTGAACATGCTCTGTTCCCACTGGCTTCCGAAACGAAACAGGAAGTAGCCCTATGGGCAACATCTCTCGGGTTGCAGGATTTGGTAGCCGCAGAAAGTCAGGAAATTTGTTTCATACCGTCTGGCGATTACGTAAGTTTTCTTGAAGAGCGGATCCCTGGCTTGGCTTTTTCTTCAGGTCCCATAAAAAACAAAAACGGTCAAATTCTTGGATACCATCGAGGATTGCATCGCTACACAATAGGTCAGAGACGAGGTATTGGCATACCTTCTTCAGCTCCATACTACGTTATTAAAATTTCTCCTGAAGAGAATACCCTTTATGTTGGGCGGAAGGAAGAACTTTCTGCAAAGACCTGTTACGTCAGGGAATTAAACTGGGTTTCCGTGGAATATCCAATCGATAGCACGTTTCGTGCATCGGTAAAAATAAGAAACCAGCATGTGCCGGCTCTAGCCACAATTGAAGTTCTGGAAGGAAATTATGCGCGAGTCTGTTTTGATACGCCGCAAAACGCCGTCACACCGGGACAATCGGCTGTGTTTTACGATGGAGAATGGCTTATCGGCGGAGGAGTTATAGAATCGAGCGAACAATGAGGGAGAAAAAAATAATGAGTACTAAGGAGCCATACTCAGAGGCAGAAATAGCAAAGTGGAATTCTGAAGATCTAAGAAACGCCTGGCTTGCCTGGGTTGATTCCATAGATCTCTCTAAGCCTGTAAAATCCAGAGAAACAGGGGAGGATGTTATCATTCCCAAAAAGCGAGTTATCGCTCAGGCGGAAATGAGTCCAATAGTTCGGGGAATATTTGCACGGTGGGAACGGCTCGATTCTAAGGGGCGCTTGCGTGCATGGGAAGATCTTCAGGAAGCAACAAAAGATGCCATGAGCGATATTCTTCCTGCATGCGTCCAGTGTGGAGAATGCTGTCGTAAAGGAGGACCTGTGCTCCATCTTGAAGATCTGGATTTGCTTCGCACCGAAAGAATCCCCTGGAGTGCTCTTTACACCATAAGGTCTGGAGAACCAGTTGCATCACCGGATGGCAGTGGAATTTTCTTCCTTGTGGACGAACGCATAAAACTTCGAGAAAAGGAAGGTTCAAGAGAATGTATCTTCCTCGATCCGGAAACAGATCTATGCACCATCTACGAAGATCGCCCCATGGAGTGTCGAGCTCAATCTTGCTGGGACAGAAAAAGCTATCAAGAGCTAGAAAATCAACCCTACCTTACAAGACGGGATCTTTTCGGTCATATTGATGTTTTGTGGGATGTTATCGAAGCTCACAGGTTACGCTGTGGCTTCGAAAAGCTTTACGAATTACTAAGGCTATTGAAGAATGAACAATCTAGGGAGAAAGCATCAGAAATCGCGGGTAAAATCATAGAGCTGGTCAGCTACGAGAATCATTTCCGACTCTTCATGGCCGACCAGCTTAATATACCTTCGGATGTACTTGAACTGGTTTTTGGAAGACCACTGGAAAAGCTTCTTAAGCTTTTCGGCTATCGAGTGAAAACAGAAGGCGATACGAAGTTTTTAGAAGTCTTAGGAGAAGAACAGCCTAAAACCTAAAAAAGCTTAAAGCCCCAGATCTTCGTTTATCAGGACGACTTTTATTCGTCCTTTGGGCGATGATTTTTCAACGATGCTCCAGAAATTGCATATCCTTTCTGGACTTGCACAGTCATCACAAATGCCCGTTTTTGTGCAGGGGGTTTTGCGATTGAGTCTCATGGCATTAGCTGGAGCGGCATAATGACGCACTCGCATAATTGCGCTTTCCAAATCAGGCACAATCTTATTTCGTCCACACAGGATTACAACCGCTTTGGGACCGAAGGTAATAGCAGCAACTCTGTTTCCCATTCCGTCTAGGTTAACAAGTTGCCCATCTTCGACAAGGGCGTTGGTGCCGGTAATGAAGAGGTCAACGAGAAGAGCTTGACGACGTCGTTCAAGCCTTTCTTCGGCGGGAAGGGAGTAATCATAGGTGTCGATCACATTCACCCCTGAAAGAGACTTGACGGCATCGTAAATTCCCGTATCCACCACCGTCATTGAGCCTCCGAAAGATATGCTTGACGGCTTAAGAGATGGAATAATTTCGCCCATTACCAAATCTTTAGCCGCTGCCCTTGATGGTACAACAAAGGCATCAAAGCCTCTATCCGCCAAATTTTGCTTTACGTTCTCAAGCTTAATCTGCCAGTAGGTTTCTACAGGGTTCATATCCATCATCTCCCTAGAATTACCGTTAATATGCCTTTAAATAATAGAAGTAGGGCTAATCTTCAGCGATTTCTTGCTTGAATTCTTCCACACTATTAGCCTGAATAGCCTTTATCAGAAGACTGTTCAACTTCTCAGCATTTCTAATGCTTTTTATCCTTTTTTTCAGACTTTCTTCAACTTCGCTAAATTTAAACTCAAGGATTTTGATTAAATCTTCCTGCTTTCCCTCTATAAGCCCTTCATTTTTTCCTTGCTGAAGACCTTGTTGAAGACCTTGCTGAATACCCTGCTGGAGACCCTCCTGTATTCCTTGTTTTACAAGGTCTCCAATTACCGGAAAATTCTCTACCAGCTCTTTTTCCAATCTCACCGTGATCGGCATCCTTACAACCTCCTTAACAAAACTTAACACCTCCTCCTTCAGCATAGGCCTCAGCCCTAATATCGTCAAGATTTTAGCCAAAAAGTCTGCCTTTTCCCTTGGGCCTAACTCCTCCAGCTTCGCCTTAAGTCTATTGAAAAGCTCTCTTTTGTCATTTATCCTGCAAAGAAAGGCTATAACCAAATCCTCTGCTCTTCCACTCTCTAAAAGCACATCACAGGGAATTTCTTTTATGTTTATCACTTCGTATCGATAAACAAGACCTTCTTCCTCCAAGCATCCAGAAATCCTGCACTGCTCATCACCAATATACAGCACAATCTGCTTTATTTTCCTCCCAGGATACTTGGATTTGATTAAAAGCCAATACTCTAGCATCCTTTGGGGCATAACTATGTCGTTCGTACTCTGAACTTCAACATGAAGTATGCCACCTTCAACTTCAAGCAAGAGATCCGCTCTTCTTTCTTTAACCGAAGGAAAAGACGGATCTAAGAAACCTTTGATTTTTTCTCCCGTGATATATTCAAGAAGACTACACAACGGTTCAGTTAACAGTTCTCTTATAGTTAGATCATATGACTGCATGGGCTAAGTTTACCGAGAAAAATCTTTTTGAAAATCATCAACAGAAAGTTCATATTTTTCCAAGGCTACTTCTATTCCCATCGGGCTAAGCGCTTTTTTGAGTGTAAAAACTGCTTCTTCAAGCGCTTTCTCTGTTGACTCACACCTTGGGCAAATCTTTTCGTTGAGCACAAGTCGTTGCCATTCAGTAATTTAAACAACAACATCAGCAAGGCGATCTTTTTTTCTATACACAGTTCCTTGAAAAAGCGCCACCAGCTCACCCGTCTCGTCCGTCACTGTAACTTCATAGGTAGCAAGTTTTGGATTGCAAGCCACTTCACGAGCTTCGGCGTAGAGTGTACCCTGCCGTGTCGCTCTAAAAAAGGAAATAGCCACATTGATAGCCAGCGCCACCGTACCGTGAGAATTAGAAGCCACTGCAAAGGCACAATCTGCAATGGAAAATATTGCACCACCGTGAACTATGCCCACTCCGTTCAGGTGAGACTCATTTATTTGCATACGAACCTTTGCATACCCCGGCGATGAATCAACCAGAGTGATGCCCAGGTGTTTAGCAAATCTATCTCGATCAAAATATCGCTCAATGTCCTTTTCCATGGGTTACTCCTTAACTTCTCACTTTGCTCGAGAAGAAAGCTCTCGCAAAATATTGCGAGCTAGATGGCGGCAGGTAGTAAGAGCGAGAGTATCTTCAAGAACGCTTTTCTTCCATTTTATAGAAGGAGCATCAGGGAACCCTTCCAGATGGTCATAAAGCGTTGCCATAACGCCCATATTGTAAATCCCGCTTTCCGGATCTCTTACGTGAACTACTCTCATGCTTCTGGACTGGAAAAATCTTTCAATTATCGTGTGAGTCAGTTCCTGTCCCCCATTTCTAAGCCCTGCCACCGTTACAACCGCACCCAGCTTGCCGTGTAACAGGTCTTTCTTCATGTGCATCCATCTTGTGCGATCCATAAAGGTTTTAAGCCGTGAAGTGACGTTCCCGTTATAGACCGGCGAGCCAATAATGATCACATCGGAACTTAACATTTCTTCTGCGAGAACAGACATATCATCGTCATCAATCGAGCACTTCGGTTCAAAAAGGCACTTGTTACAGGCTTTGCAGTGTTCAATTCGGAAATCCACAAGTTCCAGCAGCTTGGTTTCCACTCCGTTCTTAGCAAGTTCTTCAAGGACAGCGTTAAGGAGTATAGCAGTATTTTTACCCTTTCTATGGCTCCCGTTTATCCCTATAGCCTTCATATCATTTCTCCCCTGCCATGATTTTAACATTGCAAACGATTGTTTAATCAGGTGCCTATCAGGTTTTTCTTCGAGAGTCAAACCGTTATTTATCCAAGATGGACGAGGCTTGATCTTCCTCTGCTACCACAGGCGGCTGTAGGGGTAGGCCTTCGTGCCTACCCTGATGCGTAAGGAACTCCATTTCGTACAGGTAAAGAAGCACAAGAGCCGAACCTAGAATAAGAGGACCGTAAATTACGCCAAGAAGACCAAAATACTGAACTCCACCCATAATGGACAAAAAGACCAACAAGGTGGACATTTCTCCCGCTCCCTTCATAAAAAAGGGACGGATAACGTTATCAAGGCTTCCAACAACAATTATGGACCAAAGAGCAAAAAAGATCGCCGATTTGATCTTTCCAACAATGATGAGATAGATAACTGTAGGGATCCAAACTATCGCAGTACCTATCACCGGAATGAGAGATGAGACTGCAATCATAGTGCCCCAGAACAGAGGTTGAATGCCCACAATGAGAAATCCGATGCCGCCCGCAATACCCTGAGCCACCGCAGTAGCGAAATTCCCTAAAATGGCAGACCTAGCCACTGACCGGACAAGATGCAATATGCGATCTTCCTGATCTTCCCTCAAAGGAGAAAGATCCTTGAGTTTCCTAAGAATCTTCTGGTTGTCCCGAATCACGTAGAAAACAAGGACTATCATGATAAGAACATGAAGCACCAGTTGAACGACATTACTCAAAAAGGCTGTGCCGTGAGAGACAATAAACTGACCCACATATTTTGTGACCGTTATCAAGGGCGTTCCTATATCCCATTGCTTCGGGTTTATTTCCGCAAAGCCGAATCTCGTAAGATAAGCGTTAATCCTGGAAAAAATGGGTTGAATCTCAGAGCGCTGAACAAAATTTTGAAGATTACCCGCTTTAAACCATTCATTGATTTGGGAAATCGTAATAAGAGCCTGATTTACAAGAGCAGACAGAAAAAGCACCATCGGAATTAGAATAACGCTAATAAACCCGATTACAACGATGAGCGCCGCAAGGTTTCTTCGTCCTTTCAGCCTAAAAAGAATTCGCTCATAAATAGGCACAACAATGCTCCCAAGAAGAAAGGAAAGAATAATCGTGTGAATAAAAGGCTTCAGGATAAGGTAGGAAAGCACAAGACAGGCAAAGAGGAGCAGAAGCATGAAAGGACGATACAATTCAGACTGTAAACGCTCTTTTTCCAACGTGCACTCCTGTTATTATCTTGCTTTTTGGCGATATTTTTGAGCTTCTTCCTTCCTTCCAGCCGATTCAAGAAGTTGCGCTTTTAGCAAATACACCTTCTTTAACTTATCAGGATTCCCGGCATAGATATGCTCCGCACGGTCCGCAAAACTTAGAGCTTTCTTCATATCTCCCTTTGCTTTCCAGCAAAGAGCTAGCTCGTAAAAGGCTTCACCATTGTAGGCATCAACTTCTATAGCTCGTTCAAGCAACCTTATCGCTTCGTCCACCTTGCCTTTGACCCGCATCTGTCGAGCATCATCTACTAACTTAACAGAAGCCAGAGTCTGGGGAGTTTCCTTTTTGGCTGGAGTCTTCACTATTTCCGAAGCTTTTCCCTGAGTCGTCGGTTTAGATGGCACGGCAGGCGAAGAAGAATCTTCAAGGGTCTTTTCCACGATGGAAGAAGTTCTGCCAGGAATCTGGCTGGATGGCGTCTGAGACGTAATACCGCTTGTGGCGGGGGCTGGCTGACCAGCAGGAATATCAGAGACAGATGGCGCAGGTGGTGGAGGATAGGTATAGTAAGGTCTAGCCGGAGGACGATACGATGACGAACACCCGCTCATTAGAAAAGTCACCACCATGATAAACACAACAAATCCTTCGACCCATCCGCACCTCAAAAATTTTCTCAATAAACTTTGCCACATAACGTTACATCTCCTTTTGCTACTTAAACAAGTTGCTCACTCATCCATTACCGCGTTAATTCTTCTTTTATATACCGCCCTTTAGGAATCAATGGGTAAGGAAATTTTAGCCGGTAGGGGCAATCGGCCGGTCGCCCCTGTATCAATCCCAGATGTAATTATAGATCTCCGTTGCATTTTTTCGAACATCTCCTACAGATGTGGGGGAGTCGAAAATATTAGACGACGAATTGAGGAGCTTTCTTATGGGATGCCTCACATTCGTTCCATGACAAGTAAAAAAGACTGTCACTCCAAGCCTTCCTTTTTGTCACCCCGAGCCTTCCTTTTTGTCACCCCGAGCCCTCTTTTTTGTCATCCCGAGCGATAGCGAGGGATCTCATCATGAGACACCGTCCGAACGAAGTGACAGGCAGGAGGCCTGTCACCCCGAGTGAAACGAGGGATCTCCTGGAAGGGATGCCTCGCTGACGCTCGGCATGACCGTGCTGGCGATTTTTCAAACATCTCCTACACGGTGTTGACAGTTTCTAGCTACTAATTAAAGATTCCTTAAGCAAAATAACTAGGACAACGAAAAAAGGAGAAAAGGCAATGAAGCGAGAAATTACTAGCAAAGCCGACGAACGGCTAAGAGAGGTCTCAAGAAGGGACATCATACGTGGAGCCTTATGGGCAACGGTTTCTATGATGATTCAGCCCATCCTTCCTGTAAAATTCGCTCTGGCTTCCGATTCGGATAGAACGAAGGGAGCAGGTTATCCCACGTCAGGTGGGGCGAAACCTATTCTAGTTGCTGTAAAAGGCGGAAGTTATGAAGATCGAGTTGATCGAGCTCTGGAGGCTATCGGTGGCATTAACCAATGGGTTAAGAAAGGTTCACGAGTAGTTGTTAAACCAAACATCGGCTGGAATGTAGCTCCTGAAGGCGCTGCCAATACTCACCCAAGAGTCGTTAAGCGAATCGTGGAGCATTGTATCTCGGCGGGAGCAAAAGAAGTTCTGGTCTTTGACCACACCTGTGATTCATGGCAAGCTGCATATAAAAACAGCGGTATCGAAGAAGCCGTCAAATCGGCAGGAGGAAAAATCATCCCGGCAAATTCAGAATCGTTTTACGAGAAAAAGGAAATAACGGGTGCTTCCACATTGAAAGAAACAAAAGTGCATGGAGAATACCTAAACGCCGATGTAATAATAAACGTCCCCATACTGAAGAGCCACAGTGGAGCCGGCATGACCTGCGCTCTTAAAAACCTTATGGGCGTCGTGTGGGATCGAGGTTACTACCATCTCCACGGATTAGATACCTGCATTGCAGAATTTGCTCTCCTTCGAAGCCCAACTCTTAACATCGTAGATGCCGGTAACATCATGAAAACCGGAGGTCCCAGGGGCAATCCAAAAAGTGTTTTTGAGCGTCAAGATATGCTTATCGTATCCACGGATCCAGTGCTCTGCGACACAGCTTCGGCACTGGTTCTTGGCAAAAAACCGGAAGAATTGGGCTATATTGAGAAAGCCTCTAAACTGGGAATCGGAACAAACTCTCTAGATAATGCAGAAGTAAGGAGGATAACAATTTGAAGAATCCCCCCAGAAATCGCCGTGTTGTGTATCTACGACTTATCCTGTTATGGATTTTCGTTGCTGGCTGGTTGTTAGCTCTTCTTCGCGGTTCCAGTGGGACATCTAACCAGGATATACTTCCAGAATCTTTTCCTGCTATTTTGCAAGTCGGGCCTGCAATCGTTCGGCTTTTCTCTGCTCCATCTATTCAATGGGGATTCCTCATAAGCTTTGCAGGATTGCTGATAATCATTTCCACTACGGTGGCCTTTGGAAGATGGTATTGCGCTTCGATCTGTCCAATGGGAGTTCTCCAAGATCTTGCGATTCGCATATCAAAAAAGTTCAAAAAATCCCGCCATTTCCACTTCTTCAAACCCTACCACGCTATTCCCTGGGCTATCCTGGTGCTGACTGGCTATGGACTGATACGAGGTTACGGCCTTCTTTACACCATGTTCGAACCTTATGGGGTCGCTATACGCCCTTTTAGTTTGGCTCTTGAACCAATTGCCCGAAAATTTTCCTACCAGACTCTGCCGTCCCAATACTCCACCATTGCTACACCAACCTTTTTACTGGCTTCCACCTGGTTAGCCCTCTTTCTCGTCATAGCTTTCTTCCGAGGCCGATTCTTCTGTCGTCATCTCTGCCCTGTGGGAGCCATACTTGAATCGTGCGCCATTGGATCCAGACGTAAGCTCCAGATAGATTCATCGACTTGTGTTAACTGCGGAAAGTGTGAGTCAATCTGCCGAGCGATGTGCATAGATTCAGCAAGACACTTTATCGATTATCGCCGATGTGTGCTTTGTTTCGAGTGTCTTAACAAGTGCCCTACGGGAGCCATAACTTACAAGCAAGAAAAAGAGAGAGTCTCGGTAACAGAACCATCCCTTTTGCCAAGCGGTTGGTCTGAAAACACATCTCAACCGGTAGCCATTTCCACCAGGAGAGGATTCATCAAGTTTGTTCCGATGCTTTTGCTGGTTGGGATGTGGATACTGATTGAACCAAGCGTGCGCAGAAGGGCTCAAAGCGGGGCAGAAATCTCCATTGGAGCTTACAAACGCTATGTGGCTATTCCTCCCGGAGCTGTTTCTCTGGAGCGGCTTGTTAGCCGATGTGTCGGCTGTGGATTATGCGAAGCAGTATGTCCTTCTGGCGTTATTCAGCTTTCTTCGTCGGTTCAAGGTATTGCCCATCCTGCTCTTCCAATCTTGAACTACGGGCGAGGATATTGCCAGTATGATTGCCGACGCTGTATGGCTGTATGTCCCACAGGAGCCTTAAGCATCATTAGCCTTGAAGAAAAAAAGCTCACGAGAGTGGGAATCAGCCACTTTGTTAGAGGAAGATGCATCATAGTAAGACACGGGAGACCATGCGGTGCCTGCGCCGAACACTGCCCAACAGGTGCCATAAGCCTTCAGGAAAGATCGAGAGGGCGCGGTAGAGGTCGGATCATGGCGGAGCCGGTAATAGACGAATCACTCTGCATTGGTTGCGGTGCCTGTGAAGCAGTTTGCCCTGCCAGGCCCCAAAAAGCCATGTATGTGGAAGGACTGGCTGTGCATGAAAAAATCACTCTGGCTTCATCAAAACCGGTAGAAATTAAGGATGACAAAGGAAAATTTCCTTTCTAATCCAAGGTAAAACAAAACGTTTCGTCTTGTCTAGGGAGGGGGAAAATAATGAAATGCAGATTTCATCCTGATCGTGAAGCAAAGTTTAGATGCGAAAAATTCGAGTATGGTTACTGCGAAGAATGTCTTGAAAAATGCGATGCCTGCACCGATCCTGAACTTTATTGCAAGCACAGACCTGCCTGCATTATCTGGGAGCATTGCCGGAAAACTGTTAAAGCAAGGCGAAGAGCCGCAAGCGAAAATTCGAATAGCTCTTAAAAAGAAGCCTTCGGTTCCGATTTCTCTGTGTTCTCTGTGTGCTCCATGGTGAGATCCTTGTCTTTTACCACAGAGAGCACAGAGTTTTTCTCAAATTTGCGGGGCGGGATTGCTCTCCGGTTGTGGGTAGATCTCACCTATTACCTAGATTCCATAAGAAAAGGCTTGTCACCTGTTTTTTGGGAAATCACAGAAAGAGCCTTTTGAGCTTCGGCTTTACTTCCTTTAATGGGCACTCGAACAATATAAATCGTCCCAAGGCGAGGATGGGAACTTGGCTTAACAACCGCTTCATATCCAAGAGAATCAATCAAGCTTTTAACTTTCTTTGCGTTTGCTTCCTCACGATAAGCTCCCACCTGAATCCAATAAGAAGCTTCTCGATCCGACGTGGAGGAACTCGCCATTGTTTCACGCTCTGCAGGTTTTACTGTGCTTGAAGAAACAGACGCTTCTTGTTGTGGTTTGGTAACAGCAGATGCTTTACCCTTTGGTGGTGTTACCGGCGCAGCAGGTTTGGGAGACGACTTCTCAGCGCCAGGTTTTGTTTCTTGTTTCTTACCACCTTCTGGACCGAGAAGACTAACAATTGTATGTTTTCCTCCCGAGCCGGCCGATGGTGTTCCTCCGCTAGAGCCGGCAGGAAAGGGCATTTCCTTTAGGGCGCCTTGAGCCACCACTTCCTTGGCTTTTTTATCCGCTTCAGCTTCTTTCGCCTGAAGTTCTGAACGCAATTCGTATGGGCTTTGCTGTTTCCCAACAACCTGGGCAGATGAAGCAGAAGGTAAAGCTCCAGAAGATGCCTGCGAAGAAATTTCTCCTGAAGAAGGGGAAGGCGGAGGTGGTGTTTGACGAACATCTAGCTTTTCTTTATCTTCCGACAAAGCCCCACCAGGGGTCGGTGTCTGCTGAGCAACGGTAATTGGTGCCGTCTTTGGAATTTTTCCCGTAACCACGGTTTGACCGGTAGATGAACCCTTTGTGGTCGCCCTTCCTTCTGTATCTATTTTGGATGTTACCGATGATGTTTCCGCTAAATGTTTTGATCTGGATTTTTTCCATAAAAGAGGCGAAATCAAGACTCCAAATGCGAATAAAATTGCAAGCAATATAACAAACTTACGATAGCTCTTCGGTTCTTTCTTTATGCCTCTTCTAACATAAAGTCCTTTAGTGGCCATAATATCACCTCAACTTATTTGACTCGTTTAAAGGCTCTGGCAAATCCTTCAAGGGAACCTTCAATTGTTGCGTCGTCCACGCAATAGGCGATACGCATATGTCCAGGACATCCAAAACCCGTCCCCGGAACTGCAAGGATACGTTCTTCCTGAAGTAGCCTCACAAAATCAACGTCATCCGGTATGGGTGTCTTTGGAAAAAGATAAAAAGCCCCTTTTGGTTTAACGCATTCATAACCGATGTCGCTCAATACGCCAAATAACCGATCTCTTTTTCTTTGATATACCATGGGATCGACAGAAACTCCCTGAAGCCTCGCTACAAGCCGTTGCATCAAAGCGGGAGCATTCACGAAGCCAAGAATGCGGTTTGCAAGTATAAGGGCATCAATGACTTCACGCACGTTCTCCATTTTTGGGTTCACAGCTATAAAACCGATTCGCTCGCCGGGAAGACACAGATCCTTGGAGTAGGACGTGACAATGAAACTGTGAGAATAGACCTTCAAAATGGATGGAATTTCCGTATTATCGAACACTATCCGTCTATAAGGCTCATCGGAAATAAGATAAATTCTTCTGCCGTAACGATCACTTTTTTGATTCAAAAGCTCTCCAAGCTCAAGCAGAGTCTTCATGTCATAGACCTGGCCGGTAGGATTGTTAGGGGAATTGATAAGAACTGCTTTGGTTTTTGGAGAAATAGCCGCTTCAATGGCTTCAATATCGAGAGTAAAGTCAGGTTTAGTTGGAACAGCTTTCATTACTCCACCGTGATTATCGGCATAAAAACCGTATTCCACAAAGTAAGGAGACGGGACGATAATTTCATCTTCGGGATCAAGCAAAGCCTTCAGCACAACGTTGAGCCCACCGGCGGCTCCACAGGTCATAATGATATGGTCTGCACTTAAGGGTAATCCTTGTATTTGCCCTGTAGAATCAACAAGATTATGCTCCCTATTCAGAAATTCTGCGATTTTTTCTCTAACCCATGGATACCCGGCGTTGGGCATATACCCATGGGATGCTCCATCGCTCTCCTGAGCGACCCTAACCAACTCTTCATGGACAATATCAGGAGGATACACGTTCGGATTTCCCAAACTAAAGTCATATACCTTGTCAGCTCCGTATAAAGCCTTAAGCCGTGCTCCTTCTTCAAACATCTTCCTGATCCAGGAGCTTTTTCCCATGAACTGAGCCATTTTTTGAGCAATCGCCATATCCTTCTATCCTCCATTTTCTCTGTGTTCTCTGTGTGTTCCGTGGTGAGATTATTATCTTTTACCACAGAGAGCACAGAGAGCACAGAGTTTTTTTCAAATTTGCGGTATTGTCATAAGATGGTAATATAATGCCCGCGATGCATCTCTAAAACTTATTGCAAAATCCAAACAGGGGGAAACTATGAAAATCGCTTATTTTTGCATGGAGATAGGTATAAGCGAAAACATCCCGTCCTACAGTGGAGGCTTGGGCATTCTGGCAGGAGATCATTTGAAGTCCAGCGCTGACCTTGCAATTCCCATTGTGGGTGTTACGCTGCTTTATAAACGTGGCTATTTTATCCAGCACATCACTCCTGACGGAACGCAGTTAGAAGCATACCCGTATTTTGATCCCCGTGGCTTTATGGAACCCCTTCCCTTCAAAATAACTTTGAAGCTTGATGGAAGAAACATAGCTGTTGGAGTCTGGAAATACACTTATAATGGCATGGTATCTAAAGTGCCGATCTATTTTCTTGATACCGACTTGCCTGACAATTCTCCTCAGGATCGTTTAATTACGCAGTATCTTTATGGCGGTGATCAATACAATCGCATCCTCCAGGAAGCCGTTCTTGGTATAGGAGGTTACACAATACTCAAGAAACTGGAACCCAATATTACAACTTACCACATGAACGAAGGACATGCTGCTTTCCTTACTCTTGCGCTCCTCAAAGATTTCAACGGCAACGAGCATAAAGTTCGCAATATGTGTATATTCACAACTCATACCCCTGTGCCAGCCGGGCATGATCGATTTCCCTACGACATGGCATGGCAGGTGCTAAAAGAATATCTTCCTTCCAACATTCAAGACCTTGCAGGACCCGATTCTCTGAATATGACTCTCCTTGCTCTTAATCTTTCGAGAGCCAGTAATGGAGTTAGCGAATTACACGGGGAAGTATCGAGACAGATGTTCCCTGGTTACGACATTGGGCATGTAACCAATGGAGTCCACCACCTTACGTGGACAGGACCGGAGTTTCAAAAACTTTTCGATGAGCATGTACCAACCTGGAGGACTCAGCCACAGACTTTGAAAGATGCTATGTCCATCCCAGATGAAGCTATACGTGCGGCAAAAAAGGAAGCCAAAAAGCGACTCATATCTTATGTTAACTCATTAACCGGTGCAGGCTTCACAGACGAAATGATGACTATCTGTTTTGCAAGACGTGCAGCAGCCTATAAGCGAGCTACACTAATATTTACCGACATTGAGTATCTCATGAATCTTTCTTATGATCGAGTGCAATACATCTTTGCAGGGAAAGCGCATCCTCAAGACCAGCCTGGAAAGGATCTTATAAAGCAGATTGTGGATATAGCAAAGCGATATGAAGATCGTTTGCGTTTGGTATTCATTCCCAACTATAACATTTGGCTTGCCAAGCTTATGACTCAGGGAGCCGACGTATGGCTCAACACTCCTCGCAGGCCAAGAGAAGCCTGCGGCACAAGCGGCATGAAAGTATGTTTTAATGCAGGTATAAACATGAGTGTGTTGGATGGATGGTGGAGAGAAGCCTGCAGAGATAGAGTAAACGGATGGGCAATAGGTGACGATGAGGACCAATCAGATGAAGAAGCCGCAATGGATCTCTATCGGGATCTTGACGACATGGTTACAACCTACTATGCCGCTCCGAAAAAATGGACAAGCATCATGAAGCATTCCATAGCCGACATTACACCATTTTTTAATACCCACAGAATGGTGCTGGAATATCTTCATAAATACTACCTATAACTTTCGGTGGGATGTTTGAAAACGGCACAAACTGTATCACAATCACATTCAAAAGCTTATTATCATTGATACTGATAGGGCGACTGGTCGGTCGCCCCCTCATAAACATGTATCTCGTTGCGACACGGTCTCGCAGGCAGGACGCTTCTACTCAAATTTCATAAATGACATCAATAATAAGAAAAACATAAGACTGGCTACGGTGAATTTTTCTGGGCATTAGCCCACCCTTTTCTTCCTATAGCTCTCTCAAGTTCAGCCTGAGCCGTGTAGTAACCATAGAGGGCATTGTAATAATTGACCTGAGCCTGAGTGAGGTATGTCTGAGCATCAAGCACTTCAGTTGATGTAGTAACCTGTTGCTGATACTGAAGGTTGGTAATGCGGTAGTTTTCCTTTGCCTGAGAAAGAGCGGCTTCGGCAGTAGCGATATTCTTCCGAGCAACATTAAGTTTTTCAAAGGCATCTTTAACTTCCAGCATTATGGAATCTTTCACGCCCTTAATTTTTTCAGCCACAGCGAGACGTTCATGAAGAGCCTTCGCCGATTCGGCTCTGGTTTTCCCGGATTCAAAAATAGGCCAATTGACTTGTATTCCCACACTTGCATTATAGCTATTCTGGTAATCGTTTTCCGTGGCCCGAATATTCTCCCCCTGTTGCATGTACCGACCGAAGGCATAAACTTTGGGATAATAACCACTTTGAGCAAGTTTTTCTCCTAACCGAGCCTGCTGCAGGGCGATCTCTAGCATCTTGATCTCGGGACGGTTAGCAAGAGCTTCATCAATAAGGGCTGAAAGTTCATAGGAAACCGATGGTAGATCTGTCACATCTTCCAGTTTGGGTCTATCGTTTAACGGGCGACGAAGAACCGTGTTAAAGGCTGAAATTGCGACGGCAAGAGAACTTTCGGCAGAAACCTTCTCCTGCTGGGCTCTGGCATAGGCAACTTCGGATTTCAAAAGATCGTTTTGAGGAATAAGTCCTTGCTCGTAGAATGCCTTCGCATCGTCAAGATGCGCCTTAAGCTGAGCCTCCTGCTCTTCAGCAACTCGAAGATACTTTTCTGCAAGGAGCACACGAAAATAAGCCACCTTGGTCATTTTTACCACGTCAAGCATGGCTCGTTCTTTATCAAGTTCCTTTGATGTAATGCCCAGTTCGGCTATTTTCTTTTTGGTCTCCAGAGCAAAGCCGGTAAAGATCGGTTGAGTTATGGTTGCATCCCAGGAGTAATTGTTAAGCGGACCTGCTTCAAACTTCATTCTATTAAAAATTACGTATGGATCTTCCTTCAGGCGCGTATATTCGTAGGAGAGAGTAATTTTTGGAAAGAGATCTGCTCGAGCGCTCTTTTCTTCCCAAACTGCTGCTTTTTCTCGTTCAAGCGCTTCTTGAATAAGGGTGTTATTTTTGAGAGCTTCTGAGATTGCGTCTTGAAGTGTGAGTTTCGCAGGAACGCTATCATCACCGAAAGCTAATCCCACAAAGCAAACATGGCAAATAACTCCGCAGATAACTATCCACATCCGCACATTCATATCCTTCCCCCAGCAGTGACTATATTTCAAACACAATCCCGACACAACACTTATTGCTTACCGGAAACGTTACTGCAAGTGAAATCCGAACCAGTTCCAACACCTAATTAATTGGCAGGGGGCATCACCCCCCGCTCACAACGGAATAACAACCCACATCTTCGTCTATCCCTTATTTTGCAAGGTGATGTCAATAAAATGGTGGTGATGTAGGGGCAGGCCTTGTGCCTGCCCTATGCCTATGTGCCCGCCCTACTCGTGCCGTAAGGCTTCTATGGGATCTAACTGAGCTGCCCTTCTGGCAGGCACATAACCAAAAATAATGCCAATAGCGGCAGAAAATAGAAAGGCTAAAAGATTTATGCCCGGCTGAAAGTGATAAGGAACTTTCATCATGTTTGTAAGAGCATAAGATGCTCCGATAGCAACAATAATCCCAATGATGCCTCCCAAAGCAGAAAGAACTACCGCCTCTGTTAGAAACTGTAAGAGAACTTCTTCTTCGGTAGCTCCTATAGCAAGCCTAAGCCCGATTTCTCGAGTCCGTTCAGTTACCGAAACAAGCATAATGTTCATAATTCCCACACCTCCGACAAGAAGACTCACCGCTGCAACCGATCCCAAAAGCGTTGTAAGAAGTTCCGTCGTGCTCGTGAGCATTTTGGTGATCTCTTTCATGTCCATAACGGAAAAATTATCTTCATCTCCTGGTCTTAAATGACGTCTTTCTCTCATAAGCATTCTAATACTTTCCTGCCCTTTCTCCGTGGGTACTCCGTCTTGAAGCGAAACCATGATAGTTCCAACATTCTGGTTTCCTGCAACACGCCGATGAAAAGTTCTAAGCGGGATGGCCACAAAATCGTCCTGATCAATACCTGTAGCTGTTTGTCCCTTAGCTTCAAGAATGCCAATCACTTCACAGGAAAACTTCTGAAGTCTCACGCTTTCCCCAAGGGCATTCTGAGCCCCGAATAGCATTTTTCTAACCGTTTCTCCTATAATGCATACAGAAGCCCCGCCTCTAAGTTCGGATTCATCAAATAATCTTCCCTGCTTTATTTTTCTGTTTGTAACAACGAAGTAGTCATTGGTGGTTCCGGTAACCTGAGTTGTCCAGTTCTGATTGCCGTAAACTGCGGTTAGAGCCTGGCTCGAAACCGGTGCTACTGCCGCTATCCCCGCAATATCTCTTTTTATAGCTTCCGCATCAGCTTCCTTAAAGGGAATATTGGCTCCAAAAGGTTGTCCATGTCCGAAGCGCTTTCCCTGAGTAATGATCAACACATTGCTTCCCATGCTTGCGATCTGCTGCCGCACCTGCTCAGTTGCCCCTCTTCCCACAGTAACCATCGTTATTACTGCCGCAACACCTATGACGATCCCCAGGATCGTCAAAAAAGACCTCATAACGTTACGTCTGATTTCTCTAATAGCTACCTTAAGCATGTTCCAGAGCATTGTAACATCACCTTTGCTGTATTGTTACTCTACCACTCTACCATCAAAAACTCGAATAAGACGCTTTGCGTAGGTAGCCATTTCGGCATCGTGAGTGATCATCACCACAGTTATGCCGTAATCCTTGTTAAGAGTTGTTAGAAGCTTCATGATTTCGTGACTTTGTACCGAATCCAGATTGCCGGTAGGTTCATCTGCAAGGATTACGGAAGGTTGAGTTACCAGCGCTCGAGCTATAGCGACTCGCTGTTGCTGCCCACCTGAAAGCTCAGCCGGGGTATGATCTTCCCAATCAGAAAGCCCAACCACCGCAAGGGCTTCTCTGGCCCGAGCGTGACGCTCCCTGGCAGGCACACCATGATAGACCAAGGGAAGTTCCACATTCTCCAGAGCACTTGTTCTGTTAAGGAGATGAAAGCCCTGAAACACAAAGCCCAGATGATACCTACGAAGCATCGCTCGCTGATAGCGACTCATTTGCGCCACATTCACACCCTTAAAAAGATACTCTCCCGATGTGGGCGTATCCAGACAGCCCATAATATGAAGGCAAGTAGATTTTCCAGAACCGCTTGGCCCCATAATAGCTACAAACTCTCCCTCTTCAATCTGAAGATCCACACCTCTAAGAGCCTGCACGGCAGCCTGACCGGAACCATAAATCTTGGTAACGGCTTTGAATTCAATTAACATCTTGCCGACCCTTATCCGTGTTCTATACGTTCTCCGTGGCGGGATTCCTGTTTTTTACCACAGAGAGCACGGAGTTTTTTCTCTTGCCGCTATTTGTCTTTACCAAAAATCACATCAACCACAACGTCCATCCCCGGCTGTAAATCTCCACCTGTAATCTCGGTGAGAACTCCATTTGTGGCTCCCGTCATCACCATAACCGGCACAAGCTTTCCATCCTTAAGCACCCATACCTTTTGCTCTTTGGCTTGTCCTGCAGATGCTTTGTGAACTGCACCTGCTGGCATGCCACCAGGACGTCCCGGAAATCTGGGTAAAAGCTTTCCTAAGAGTCCACTTCCGCCGGCTGAAGCAGAGCTTTTTGTTTGGGTAGTTGGTGGAGAAAACCTCAAAGCTGCACTCGGAATTACCAAAGCATCCTTTACCTCCTGAACCAGAATGCGAGCCGTAGCTGTCATGCCCGGTCTCAAAGCCAAATCTTCATTGTTAACATCGAGAATGGCCTCGTAGGTAACAACACCGGAAATAGTTGTGGAAGCGTATCTCACCTGTTTAACAACGGCTTTGAAGACTCGCTGAGGATAAGCATCCACGGTAAATGTGGCTTCCTGTCCCTCCTTTACCTTTGACACATCCGCTTCGTCCACATTTACATGAAGATCCATCTGGGTGAGATCTTCTGCCAGCACAAAGAGTTCGGGAGCCTGAAGAGACGCCGCTACAGTTTGCCCTGGTTCTACCTTGCGATTTAGCACCACACCATTTATGGGCGAGCGAATTACAGACTTTGCAAGATCGGTTTCTATTGACCGAATGGTTGCCTTGGCTTGAGATACCGACGCTCGAGCGCTAGCAAGGTCAGCCTGAGCCCGCTCGTAAGCCGCTTCTGCAGCGTCCATTTCGGCTTGAGACGGCACCTTACCGCCACTGAGGGCTCTGGCATTTTGGAGCTGGGAGAGTTTAGCTCGAGTCTCTTTTACCGTAGCTTGAGCCTGCAAAACCTTGGCTTGAGCTGCTTCCAGTGTAGCCTTTGCCTGTGCCAACTGGGCTTCTAGCTTCGATGTATCCAAACGAGCCAGCACCTGCCCAACCTTGACTCGATCATTGTAATAAACCTCGACGCTTCTGATAATACCCGAAAGCTCACTCCCAACCGTTACCGTATTGGTCGGCTGAAGCGTTCCCGTGGCGGTAACCACTACAGTAAAACCGCTTATCTGTGCTTTTTCGGTTTTATACTGCACTCCAGAATTAGAATTAGAACGACTTATAACAATTCCAGCCGCCACCAAAACTATAACTCCGACCGCTATCAACCACTTAAACCATCTCCTAGCAAAGAAATAAGAACGGTTTAAGGAGACAATCTCGGTTATGTCGGGTTTTTTCTTTTCACTCATATCCATTCGCTCCCTTGAATCCCGGTATTTATCGCTCACATTCTCCAGGAGATTAGGTTTGATAACATTTTCGACTTCCCTCGATCAGGAAGATAACCCTCATTTCCAGCCATAGGTCATGGTGAAGGGCAAGGCGGTTCATGAATCCCGCCGAAGTCCCGTCGAATCCTCAATTTTCCATCCTCCTCCAAGAGCCTTGTAAAGCCGGATCACATCAGAGGTTACAGCACCGTGGCTTTGGATCAACTGATCCTGAAACGTCAGATGGGAACGCTCTGCATCCAAAACGGCGCCAAAATCTATGAGTCCCGAGGCATACTGTTGTTTAGCCAGTTCCGCAGCCTGCCGGGCAGCTTCTTCGGCTTTGGCAAGCGCATCACGGCGTTTTTGGTCTTCAGAGTAAGCCATGAGAGCATCCTCTACTTCCTTTAACGAATTCAGAACGGTTGATTTATAATTTGCAAAAGCTTGCTCTGCTAGAGCCTTTTCTGCTTCCACCGCTTGTTTAAGAGCCCCGCCTTTAAAAATCGGAAAAGAAAGGATTCCTTTGCCTACAAGAGTCTTCGTTGCGGATGACACCAAGCCTCCTGGAGAAAGAGCTTCAATGCCGATTGTGCCGGTTAGAGAAAGCTTAGGATAGAGTTCCGCCGTTGCAACACCGATTTTTGCCGTCTGAGCAGCCAGTTCTCGCTCGGCTTTTCTTATATCAGGACGGCGTCTGAGAAGATCGGCGGGAATACCAACAGCGATATGATCAGGGGGATGCGGCACAGGAGCAGGCTTCCCCAATTCTTCGTGAAGTTTTCCTGGAGACTCCCCGAGAAGCACCGCAAGGCGATTCATAGCCTCGTCTATAGCGGCCTTTAAAAGAGGTATCTGAGCTCTGGTGCTTTCAAGATTATACCTGGCCTGGTGGACATCAAGTTCGCTCCTCAATCCGGCTTTATACCGCCACAGTGCCAACTGGAAGGATTCTTCCTGCACTGAAAGATTCTCTTCGGCTACAGCCAAGCGAGCCTGGTATGTGCGAAGTTCCACATAATTGAGAGCTACCTCGGCAGCAACGGAAACCAGAATATCTCTGAGGGATTCTTCGGTCGCTTCGAGAGTTCTCTGTGAAGCTTCAACGGCTCGGCGAGTTCCGCCAAAGATATCAATCTCCCAGGAAGAATCAAACCCTGCTGTGTAGAAATCTTGCGTCGTCGTTGGCCCCTTATGCATCTCTGTACGGCTTCCTGAAGCCGAAAGAGACGTTCCCAGAGTGGGAAACAGTGGCGATGCAGCTATAGCACGACGGGCTCTGGCTTCACGAACTCTGGCATAGGCTTTCGCCACGTCCAGATTGTTTTTAAGAGCTTTTTCTACCAGATCTGCCAGTTCTTTGTCCCCAAAGACCTGCCACCATCTAGAAAGCTCTTTTTCTTGCTCCTCCGTAAGAGAAACACCATGTTCTGCTCTAGCCTGAACGGCGTTTCGCCATTTTTCCGGAAGCGGTATCTCTGGTCTTACGTAATCCGGGCCAACCGATATGCATCCCCCAACAAAAATCAACGCTGCAAAGATAATCGTAGGCTGAACAAACTTTTTCACCATAAACATCCACCTGGCCAGTATTAAAAGAAAGATGGTGCGTTTTGTGACGCATTATTGTCGCACAAAAGCATAATCAGGTTACAAAATAAAAAGGTTCGCGGCGACCATTTTTTGGCCTACCGCGAACCCCACCGAGGAGGGAACCACCGCACCGACACACTAGATTAAGTATGAGCTGTCTTCACATGAGATGGCCGATACTGTTGGGCACGGCGGTGTAGTGCCCAACAAAGCTGTCAATACTAGCGCATATCAAAGAAGAGCTTCTGAAGAACCTTAGGTGTAATACCAGCCATATCAAGATACATCGTGATACCGCCCATAAAGAAGGGCCAGCCGGCACCCATAATCATGGCAAGATCCACATCGCGAGCACTGTCAACGACCTTTTCCTGAAGAATCAGATCAATTTCCTTTGCGAGATTGGAAAGCACAATGTCCTTGATTTCATCGTCATGGAACTGGCGATTAGCTTTTCTGACCCAGAGTTTTTCAACTTCGGGATCCACTTCTTTGGTATTGGGCAGATAAATAGATCGTTTTCCTGCTTCAACGATGCGCTTAAGATTCTCATTTATCGGGAATCGTTCAGAACTAAGCTGATCATGCAGTGTGCAGTTCACATGGTAAGCTATAGCTGGTCCCACGAGAGCTAAAAGATCGAAGGGTGCCATAGGTAAACCGAGAGACAAAGCGGCATTATCTACCTGCTGGAAAGGAGCTCCCTGATCTACAATATCCAGACAATCAACAAGCATTTTAACCAGAATGCGGTTGACCAAAAAGCCAGGCGAATCTTTCACAAGAATGCCGGTTTTCTTAAGCTTCTTTGCCAGATCGAAAGCGGTTGCAAGAGTAACGTTATTAGTCTTTGGAGTCTTGATAATCTCGATGAGAGGAAGCACTGCCACGGGATTAAAGAAATGGAATCCTACAACTCGTTCTGGATGTTTCAGATCGGCGCCCATTTCGGTAACGCTCAGAGAAGAAGTATTAGTTGCAAGTATACACTGAGGGCTCACGACAGCTTCAGCTTCAGCAAAGACCTGTTTTTTAACCTTCATGTCTTCAAAAACCGCTTCTATAACGAAGTCGCAATCGGCGAAGTCTGCGTAGTCGAGCGTTCCCTTGAGAAGACTTGTAAGATAGCGAGCTTTGGCTTCGGTAAGACGACCCTTCTGCACCATCTTCTGAAATTCGGAAGCCACATAGGCGCATCCCTTATCCACGAATTCCTGCTTTATGTCTTTCATCACAACAGGCACACCAAGACGATGAATGAAGAGATGAGCAAGCTGGGAAGCCATAAGACCGGCGCCGATAATTCCTATCTTCCTGACAGGCAGAGGTTTCTCTTCAGGAATGCCCTTTACCTTCTTGGCGTATCGGTTTACGAGGTCGAAGGCGTAAATGGAGCATTTACACTGACGGCTTTTTACGAGATCACCGAGAGCCTTGTTTTCTTCTTCGAAACCTCGATCAATGTCCCAACCGTGGACACAGACTCCTTCAATTATTTCCAGCGCTCGGTAAGGAGCAGGTGCCGCTCCGTGAACCTTGCTATCTACAAATTCACGGGCTTTCTGTATGACTGCGGCCGCATTGGACATATCGGGAGCCTGCCGTTCTACCTTCTCTTCGCCTTTGATAATTGCCTGGAGGAAAAGGAGGGATTCATCGAGAAATTCGGCACCTTCAAAGCATCTATCGGCTATGCCCATTTTGTAGAGAGTGGGACCATCTATCATGCGATTTTGATTGAGGGCATTGTAAATGATAAGCTCAACGGCTTTTTCCGGGCCAACAAGTTTCGGAGTAAGAGTACAGCCACCCCAACCTGGAACAAGGCCTATAAAGCATTCTGGAAAGCCGATTCCCTGGGCGCTCTTGGAAACGGTGCGATACTGACAGTAAAGAGAAATTTCAAGCCCCCCACCAAGAGCTACTCCGTTGATAGCAGCAAGGGTTGGGAACGGAAGGTTCATAAGGCGCTTGAAGGTCTCGTGTCCGGCTTTCCCTATGCTGTACCCCTGCTCAAAAGTGTTGATAAAAGGCACCTGAGTGAGGTCAGCTCCAGCGGCGAAAATGTAGGGCTTTCCTGTAAGCATAAGCCCTTTAACGTCTTTTTCTGCCAATACTTTATCAATAGCTTCGTTGAGCGATTTAAGGGCGCCTTCGCTAAACACATTGGGTTTCTTATAATCCTGACCATTGTCCATGGTCACGATAGCTATCTTTCCCACAGGCGACTTGTAAAAATTTACGAAAAACTGAGTAATCGGCTCAGCCATGGTTCATTCCCCCTTTCTAAACTGAGCGCAAGGCTAATCACCTAACGCCCCGCCGCTATTTCCTCATAAGATTTTCCCAGATAACTGCTCCCCCCTGGCCCAGTCCAACACACATAGTAGTAAGACCGTAACGAGCACTGGGATTTTCTTCAAAGAGATGCATAAGATGGATCATGAGACGAGGACCGGAAGATGCAAGCGGATGACCGAGAGCGATTGCTCCACCCCATGGGTTGAGACGTTCATCATTGGGTATCTTCAGGCCAAACTCTTTCATAAACACAAGGCACTGAACAGCGAAGGCTTCGTTGAGTTCTATAATGTCAATGTCATCAAGGGTTAAGCCAGCCTTTTGAAGGGCCTTTTTTGTAGCTGGAATAGGACCGAGTCCCATCACTTCAGGGCGAACACCAGCATAGGCATAAGCCACAAGGCGCATCTTGGGCTGAATTCCAAGCTCTTTTGCTTTCTCCGCCGACATAAGAAGGACTCCTGCAGCACCGTCATTAAGCCCTGAGGAGTTACCGGCAGTTACTCTACCCATGGGTCTAAAAGGGGTTTTAAGATTTTTAAGTCCTTCAATAGTGGTGTCGGGACGAAGCTGTTGATCATAGTCGGCAACCACCCAGCCTTCCTTAGTGTAAACGGTCATGGGCACAATAGTTTTCTGGATTTTACCTTCTTCGTAAGCCTTAGCGGCTTTCTTCTGAGACCAGTAGGCATATTCATCGGCCATTTCCTTGGTAATTTCAGGAAATTCATCGTGGAGGTTTTCAGCCGTTTTGCCCATAACGAGAGCGTCTTCGGAAACGAGTTTTTCGGTGAGGAAGCGAGGGTTAGGGTCAGCCGTTGCGCCCATAGGATGATGTCCCATGTGCTCAACGCCACCGGCGATTGCTATATCACAGGCACCGAGAGCGATTTCTGAAGCGGCACAGGTTACAGCCGTCATCCCGCCAGCGCACATGCGATCCACGGAGAAACCAGCACAATCAACAGGAAGGCCTGCAAGAATAGCGGAGGTTCTTCCAAGGGTAAGCCCCTGATCCTTTTCCTGAGTGGTTGCACCCCACACGTTTTCTTCTATCATTTCGGGTTTAACTTGAGGATTTCGGCGAAGAAGCTCCCGGATGACTTTAACCACCATATCATCGGCTCTTGTGTACCAGAAGAAGCCCTTTTCTCCGGCTTTGCCAAAAGCTGTCCGAATTCCGTCAACAAGCACAACATCTCTTGCTTTCATAATTTAACCCTCCTTTAAGTGGAGCCACGTAGAGGCGGATTACAATCCTGCCCCTACGTAGGACGCCCCTCTTGTTTTTTCACACTTTGTTAGTCCAGAGCAAAACCTGCTTCGGGAATATCAAGAGGTGATGTATCGCCAATCATAATTGCTCTTGCCTTCGCCTTTGCCTGGGTAAGAACCTGGGTGATGAAATAGCGGGCAGAAGCGATCTTGCCATAGTAGAAAGCAGCCTCTCTATTCTCTTCAAGAACCTTTCTCTGAGCTCGAGCATCAGTTGCACCATGTTCAGCATAAATCTTCTGGAGCTTTTCATCGGCAATGTTAGCCTGCCAGAGAAGGAGAAATCCGAGGGTCACATCACCAAAGAAGTCGAGATAAGGTTTAGCGTTCAAAATCGCCACATAGAAATCTTCGCTCATTCCCTTGAAGCCCATGTATTTTGTGGTTTCCATGAGAGCATTCTGAGCTTCTTCGTAAATCTGGGTGAGTTCTCTCAGGCGATGGTTTTGTTTGAATTGAGCGAGCTTTTCGGAAGCGAACTTGAAGGCGTTCTTTACGAGCTGACCATTTTTATAGGGGAGTTTTCGTCCAATAAGGTCAAGAGCCTGAATGCCGTTGGTGCCTTCATAAATGGAGGTAATCTTGCAATCTCTCAGGAACTGTTCAACAGGATATTCTGAAATATAGCCATAGCCACCATGAACCTGGATAGCGGTTTCGCAGATTCTGAAACCAAGGTCACTTCCTACGGACTTACAGATAGGAATGAGGAGATCAACATATCCCTGAAAGAGCTCTTTTTCTTCTTCGCTTTCGGCTACTTCCACTCTATCAATACAGTAAGCCGCAACATGCATAAGAGAACGCAGAGCCTCAGTTCCACTCTTCATGAACATGAGCATCCTTCTTACATCGGGATGCTGAATAATGGGCACTCGAGGTGCCGTTGGATCTTTCATTTTCTCAACCGGGGCACCCTGAATACGTTCTTTGGCATACTTAAGTGCATGTAGATAAGCTGTGCTTGCATAGGCAAGTCCCTGAAGCCCGACAAGTAGTCGTGCTTCATTCATCATGTCGAACATGATACGCATTCCTTCGTTTTCTTTGCCCATAAGGTAGCCTATGCAGCGGCCGTTTTCACCGAAATTGAGGACACAGGTTGCGGATCCATGAATACCCAACTTGTGCTCAATACCGGCACAGGTAACATCGTTATCAACAAGATTGCCGTTTTCATCTACTCGAAGCCGCGGCACCAGAAAGATTGAAATACCCTTAGTTCCTGGAGGAGCTCCTTCAATTCGAGCAAGAACCATGTGAACAATGTTTTCAGTGAGATCGTGCATTCCTGCAGAAATGAAAATCTTTTGCCCTTCTATCCGGTAGGTGCCGTCGGGATTACGGTAAGCTTTCGTTCGTAGATTACCGACATCGCTTCCGGCTCCAGCTTCGGTAAGACACATTGTGCCGCCCCATTCACCGGAAAACATCTTGTACATGTAAATTTCCTTTATTTCTGGCGTGCCGTATTTGTAGAGAAGCCGAGCGGCACCATGGGTCAAACCAGGATATATCATCAGAGCCCCGTTGGCTGCGATGAAAAATTCTACACAACAGTTAGAAACAACAAAGGGAAAACCCTGTCCACCCACTTCGGGAGGATCCGGCATGGCAAGCCAGCCACCCTCTACGTAAGCTCGATAGGCTTTATGAAATGCCTCAGGCACCCTAACCTGACCATTTTCAAATTTGCACCCCTCACGGTCACCTATCTTGTTGGTGGGATACAATTCCTTCTCTGCAAGCTTTGCCGCTTCGGCAATAGCCATGTCGAACATGTCCGGAGAAAAATCGGCATACTTTGGATACTTGCAAAGATCCTGAACCTTAAGCTGTTCATAAAGCACAAACTTGGCATCTCGTTCATCAACAATGAGCTTCATAACCTTGTCCCCCTTCCTGAGAATTGGAGGAAGTATGCTCAGGATCCCCTCCTGATCCTGAATGCATTACTTCCTCGAAAACCTTGGCTGTGCCGAGTCCCCTGACGAAAAGATCAGCCAAAGGATCGGCGTAATTTAACAGATCAAATTTCCCCCCTGACGAAACCCATGTAGAAATGACCTCATCCAGGGCACCAAAAATAAAACGTTTTACTAAACTTACCGGCAAATCCTCTCTGAAAACTCTTTCCTCCTGGCCCTGCTTAACGATATCTCCTATGAGATCCAAAAAGCGTTTTAATTCCACCTTCTTGTATTCCTTCATAAATCTGCTACTCTGGCGAAGTTCTACCTGAAGGACGGCGGCAAGCTCAGGATTTTCCTTGAAGAGACTCAGATGGACTCTAACAAAACGTTTTAACTTAGAAAGAGCATTTTCTTCCTGAGAGAGTTCCCGCTGAAATATAGATATGGCGTTTCGCATTTTCTCTTCGAAAATCGAGATGAGAATATCGTCTTTGTTTTTGAAATAGAGGTAGATTGTTCCGTCGGCGACTCCGGCTTCACGGGCGATGTCAGAGACTCGAGATTGATAAAATCCCTTTTTCGCAAAGACCTTCACGGCGGCGTCGAGTATCCGTTCGTATTTTTCGGCTTTCTTGTCGTTGGAGTTTTTACTACCCATTGAGCATTCTCCGCATTTTATTGAGTTAGAGAGGCACTTCTTAATGAATGAGCATTCATTCAATACAATATGGTTCAGAGTGAGTCAAGAAAAATTTTGGACATTTTTTCTTGACAACACTTTATTAATTCTGTAAGAACTGACTGGTCAGTCAAAAGAGGTGCTGCATGCAAGGTGTTGCAAAAAAGATTCAATCTGGTGGAGAAAAACAGCTAAGTAAAACTATAGTCAATCAGCTTGCTTCTGTTCCCGCAGAAGAACAACCTAAAGCTCTGGTAGAAATTCTTTCCTCTCTTGCCGATACATTCCTTGATCAAGCAAGTTTTGAAGCACTACTTGAAGAACTATCGGCCGAACTAAAGGTGCCCCTTTCTGACATGCTAAAACATGTTCTAATTGAAAGCCTTAAAGCATACCGATCAGTTTCCCTTGCACAGCGACGATCCGATGATAAAACATCCCTCCATCCCTCAACAAAAGAGCTCATCTTATCAGCAGCATTGGAAATATTTGCGACCAAAGGATATCACGACACTACAGTTGATGACATTGCCAAGAAAGCAGGGATTGCCAAAGGATCCATCTACCGATATTTTCCCAGCAAAGAAGCCTTATTCAATGAAGTCTTGGAATCTCGTATAGAAAACCTCGACAGCTCCATCCAGCAGATCCTTTGTGAAGAAGGAGATATCGTTCAAATAATCGGTAGGTGTGTGGAAAATTATCTGGCCTTTTTCGAAAATAATCGAGGCATATATCAACTGCTGTTCCGTGAAAAGTCGTCATCAGAACGCCAGCAATATTTAAAGCGGGCTTTTAAACGGCTTCTTCCTATAAGAAAGAAAATTTTTGATGCCGCACGAAGAGGCATTTTTAAGCCTATATCGTTCGAATTTATCTTCTACGGCTTTATGGGTTTTATACACGGTATTATACAGAGGTGGATTGATCATGGGTGCAGTTACAGCCTTACTGAAGAGGCTCCAGCAATTCTTGAAGTTCTTTTCAACGGCACGGTAGTAACAACAAACACTTCAAAGGAGGAAAGGCAAAATGGACAAGGCAGCAATTAAAGAAAAAGTAATTGACATCATTGCAGACAAGCTTGGAATCGAAAAAGAGACGATCACACCTGAAGCTCATGTGATTGACGATCTCGGAGCTGATTCACTCGATGTTGTTGAACTTATCATGGCTCTGGAAGAAACCTTTGACATCGAAATTCCTGATGAAGATGCGGAAAAAATCCGCACCGTTCAGGATATTTTTGACTACATTGATAGAGTTGTAGCCAACGCAGCTTAAATCGGGCATCTCGGCGCCGTAGAAAATAGCTTCTACGGCGTCGTTTTTTTGACTTTACCAGGTCAGATAATCATCACTCTACTTTGCTATAACTAGCTCCACTGACTCAAGCGATCACCTTTATTTAATCCTGCCAGAATAAGGCTTTTTTCCTCTTGAAACCTTCTGATTACCGCCTGTCTAACCTGGGAAGGAGAGGAAGAAAACTTGGTAGATCGTAAGGCGTAAACCTGCTCCACTATATCTTCCCTAGATACGTTATCTACCTGTCCGGTGTCTGCTGCCACTTCCTTTAATGCCCTCTTAAATATTGTAACCGCTCCACCTACACCATGCTGCACAGCCATGCTCCATACCATTTCCTGAAGCGCCTTAGGTTCAGAATGAATATCAATTCCCGTTTCGCTTTTTATCATCGCACAGGTTGGCTCGAAGTATCGTTCTCTAATGAAATCTTCCTGAAGCTTTGCAAATTCCTGGGGGGATTCGTTTGCTATGGCTTTCCATTCTGATGGGAATCGTCCGCTGGTGCTTCCTGTATTTGGAGGACCTGCAGATTTAAGCCTGTTAGCCCAATCGGGTCTTCTGGTTTCCAGAAACTTTATAAACTGATCAACAGACCCTTGTTTGGACGAAAGTTGATAAATGCCATAGGAAGTGCCACCATTTGGATCATACCCTATGGTGCCAGCTCCCGCCAGAGGATCTGCTTTAGATTCGAAGCGACGTGAGATAGCTCCAATATCAATACCACTTCCATTCTGAATGACATCCTGAGCTGAAGCGACACCTTGTTCCTCAATCTCGGCTTCCGGCACCTTCGGTCCTTCATTGGCTCCACCAGAATTGCGAATCGGGGAAGAAACATTCATAGCCTGTCTGAGAGTTGACATAAAGGACGGAGACGGACTCATTGAAAATCCCTGCCCACCCCTTTCTCCTATTGATTCCATAAAAAAGAGTTCCCTCTGAAGGCTATTAAGCTGACGCAAGCGGGCAATAAGTTGGTCGGGAGTAATGTGATATTTAGAGTAAAGGTTTGCACCTGTTAGACTCATCCTTAAACTCCTCCCATTGTGATATAACTTCATCACTTTTCCGTAACTTTAATATGCACCTTCCGTGCCAGATTTGTTTTTGACCGAATCAAACTTTTTTCTTTGAAATTTTTGATGTATAGTGGGTTTCAATGTTATGTTCTGGCATATCTTTAACCCAAACAAACAGAGGAGGATGGTTATGTTACGTAAACTTGCAGCTTTTTTTACCTATGTTATGAAGCATTATTTGCCGGATGCGTACCTTTTTTCTATCCTGCTTACTTTTCTATCCGCCATTCTGGCTCTAATTTTCACCGATGCTAATTACATCAAGCTCATATCAGAATGGGGAAATGGGCTATACGGGATCGTCGCTTTCGCCATGCAAATGATCCTTATCTTAATTACGGGGCATGCTCTAGCTCTTACTTCTCCTATTCAGGCATTTCTTAAATGGATAGCTTCTCAAGCTACATCCCCTATTAAAGCCGGTATGATTGTCTCTTTTATTGCTGCTGTTTGCTCATGGATAAACTGGGGGTTTGGGCTTATCGTGGGCGGACTTTTAGCTCTTCAGGTAGCCAAAAACACAAAAAAAGTGGATTATCCCTATCTAATTGGAGCGGCTTACAGTGGTTTTGTGATATGGCATCAAGGACTTTCTGGATCCATTCCTCTCGTTATAGCGACGGCAAAACATGCTCAAAACTTCGTTGAAAAGATTACCGGCTCTCCTGTTCCTATATCACAAAGCATCTTTCAAGCATTCAATCTGATCCCTGCTTTGCTGATCATAATTACACTGCCGATTTTGTTTGCTTTAATCCACCCTAAAGAAGAGGATACCAAAACTGTATCCGAAGAAGATATAAAAGATCTCCTTGGAGAGGTGCCAAAAGTGCCTCGACCAGAAAATCCAACTCTAGCCGAGCGAATTGACCATAGCTACACTATTAACATGATTTTCGGAGCCATGGGACTTTCCTATCTGGTGTGGCATTTCGCAAAAAAGGGATTCGATTTGAATCTTAACATTGTCATTTTCATATTTTTCATCACGGGCGTCATACTTCACGGAAAACCGATAAACTACATCAAAGCTATTAACATAGCCATTAAAGGAGCAGGTGGTATTGCATTACAATTCCCGCTCTACGGTGGAATACAGGGCATAATGGTCGGAACTGGTCTTGCCAAGGTAATCGCTGGATGGTTTGTGGCAATATCCAACCCAAAAACCTTTTATTTGCTTCAGCTTATTGCAGCAGGTGTTATAAATATGTTTATCCCATCAGGTGGAGGTCAATGGGCGGCTCAAGGTCCTATAACCATGGAAGCTGCAAAAATGATGGGTATTGATCCTGTAAAATCCGCCATGATGGTAGCCTGGGGAGATCAATGGACTAACATGATTCAACCCTTCTGGGCTCTTCCCCTACTGGGACTTGCGAAACTTTCTGCTAGAGACGTCATGGGCTACACGACAATGACATTGCTCTGGAGTGGATTAATATTTGTGGTATTCTCCCTGCTTATGGGATTTGGGGTTTTTTAGCCTTAATAAAAACTCCGGAAGAGAAGGGCTTCCCTCTCCCTTCCGGAGTAAGTTTGGTTTTAAACTTTTCTTTCCATAACAAGTCGAGCAAAATGCTCAAAGGATCTATCGTAGGTTCTTTCGGCTTCTGGAGGAAAACAACAACCAGGGAGTTGACGGTTTTTCAAATGATAGCTCAGGCATTCGCAGCAAATCCCCTTTTTATTGCAGGGATCATAAGAACAAGCACACTTTTTGAGATTTTCCTCTTTGCGGCATTCCATAAATTTCTTCCTCCTTTCTCTGTATGTCGCTTGCAAATTTTTCAGATCTGTGCAAGCAGTAATTTTTATAGGAGAGAAAAGGTGTTCGCAATGAAAAAAGCTTTTTCAGGAAAGGAGAGATTCTTATGAACAAAGCAGCCGAGTTTCTTAAGCGAGACGACTGCATTTTACTTCTTGTTGATGTGCAGAAAACCCTTCTTGATCCATGCGTTAGAAACGAGACTTTAAAAAGAAACTGCCAGGCTCTTATAGAAGTTGCCAAAGTCTTTCAGATTCCTATCGTTTTCACCACTCACAATGCAGAAAAGCTGGGAGGATTTCATCCTGAATTGATTGGAATGGTTGAAAATCCGCTGGTTCTTAACAAAGTTGAATTTAGCTGTTTTGAAAACGAAGGCATAAGAAAAGCGGTAGAATCTCTAGGTCGAAAAACAATCCTTCTTGCAGGAATTGAAAGTCATGTATGTATTTTCCATACAGGGGCCAACGCCTTGCGTCTTGGCTACCGTGTGGATCTAATTACGGATGCCGTTTCTTCCCGCAGTGAAGACAACAAACTTATTGGGATCAAACGACTTGAACAGGCGGGAGCCGTAATGAGCTCCACAGAAATGGTCATATTTGAGCTTTTAAATAGAGCAGGAACGGAAGAATTTAGAAAACTTCTTCCACTGCTGAAAACTCTTTAGAGCGATTCATCGAAGAGAATTGTTCCATCATAGTCAAAGAGAATAAGCCGTCGCCTGTATATGCGGGGTGCAAAACGGCGAGAGACATGGAGAGCTTCTCGGGAGATGCTCTGGATAGCTTCAAAATTGGCTATTTCCTTGAGCATCTCCAACACCTGCCTTGCGGTGTTAGCGCTAGACACGGCTTTTGCAATTTCTCCGTAAAGATTAGCCTTTCTGGCAAGTTCGGTCATATCTATAAGACCTTCCCGAGCGTGAGTATATGGAAATCCCATAGCCATCTTGACTGCCTTGCCAAAGAAAACTGCATGGATTATTTCATCAAACCCGTATTCTTCCGCTCTTTTGACCGCAAAGCCAAAAAAATCAGCAATCTGGATGAAAGCCGCTTCGGGAAGATCTGGTAACAGACTTCTGACATAGTGTTCGCTTTTTCCACCCGTAGTTAACACCACTGTGGAGCACCCATTGGTTTTGGCAAAACGAAGCGCATAGTCTATTGTTTCTTCGTAGGCTTCGTGAGAAAAAGGCTTTACCAGACCACTGGTTCCGAGAATAGATAATCCATCCACCACGCCAAGCCTAGGATTAAGCGTCCTTCTGGCAAGTGATAGACCATCTGGAATACTAAGCAACACATGAAGATCAAAACCGAAACTCTCAGGCAAAGGAAGCATAAGCCTTCTCATCGGCTCTCCCGGCGGGAGTTGAGAAAATGGTGCCAGAATCGAACCTCGCTCAAGAAATAACTTGATAACGTCTGAAACGTTTTCGACCATCATCCGTCTTGGCACAGGATTTATGGCAGGCTCACCAGGCAAGACTGGAAGCCCGGGTTTGGTTACCACTCCTATCCCGTCACCCGCATCAATCCAGAGGTTACTACGGGACGTAACATCCGTCTCTTTGCTAATCAAAGACACTGATGCTCGAATCAAAGCTCCATGAGTAATATCGGGGTCATCCCCCCCGTCTTTTCGAACCTCCCCACACCAGCAAAAATCGTTCTGGCGATATAATGTAACGGGTACCGAAATGTAAAATCCAAGGGGTATTTTTATAGAAACGCAACCGTTAGGCGGAAATCCTAAGATAGCTCTAACAGCGGCAACAATGGCCGCCGTAGCTGCGCTCCCTGTTGAGAAACCTTTACGAAGGATTTTATTTTTCATGTCCTATGGAAACCAGAGGCGTTAGAAAAAACAGTAACAGGGACGCATTCCGATTCCCTTGGTGGGGAAAACAGGAGGCGTCCCTATATCTTCGAACATCCAGTCTAATTGTCACAATGCCGTTATAAAACCGCTCTCCTCCCCCAAAGATCAACTAGAATTTTGGGATGACAGCCGTTTTTCGATTTTACTCCAGGTATCCTTAAGCGTAACAATCCTGTTAAAGACCAGCCTATCCTTTCTACTGTCCACCGGATCCACTGCAAAATATCCCAGCCTTTCAAACTGATACCGACTTTCAGGTGGAGCGTTGGCAAGAGATGGTTCAACGTAACAGGGATAAAGAACCTGAAGGGAATTGGGATTGATATACTTACGAAAATCTTCGCCCTCATCTAGATTTGTCATGTCTTCACGGGTAAAAAGATGATCATAGAGTCTAACTTCTACAGGAACGGCGTGGCGAGCCGATACCCAATGAATCGTGCCCTTTACCTTTCTACCGTCAGGACTCCACCCACCTCTTGTCGCAGGATCGTAGGTGCAGTGAATTTCTACAATGTCCCCTTTGTCGTCCTTAACCACATCTACGCAAGTGACATAATAACCATAGCGTAGCCTTACTTCTCGGCCTGGAGCAAGACGGTAGTAGTCCTTTGGGGGATTTTCTCGGAAATCGTCCCTTTCGATATAGAGAATCTTAGAAAAGGGAACCTTTCTAGTGCCCATAGATGGATCTTCCGGATTATTCACCGCATCAAGTTCTTCCACCTGATCATCCGGGTAATTATCAATTACAAGCTTGAGAGGACGGAGAACCGCCATTGCCCGAGGAGCACGCTTATTGAGGTCTTCCCTGACACAGTGTTCAAGAAGCGCCACATCTACCAGACTGTTTCGCCGGGCTACTCCAATACGCTCGCAAAAATCCTTAATAGCTTCGGGCGTGTAACCTCGGCGACGCAGCCCACGAATCGTTGGCATTCTTGGATCATCCCATCCCGACACATATCCTTCCTTAACGAGAATGGAAAGATAACGCTTGCTCAGAACAGTATAAGTTAGATTCAACCTGGCAAATTCGATCTGCTGAGGATGATAAATCCCCAGTTCGTCAAGAAACCAATCATAAAGGGGGCGATGATCTTCAAACTCAAGGGTGCAAATAGAATGAGTTATGCCTTCTATGGAGTCAGATATGCAGTGAGCGAAATCGTAGGTAGGGTAAATACACCAACGGTTGCCCGTTCGGTAATGACTCACATACTTAATTCGATACATAACGGGATCACGCATATTGAGATTGGGATGAGCCATATCTATCTTGGCTCTAAGTACATGAGAACCTTCAGGAAATTCGCCATTTTTCATTCTTTCAAAAAGCTCGAGATTTTCTTCAACAGTTCTGTTTCGATAGGGACTTTCTTTACCCGGTTCGGTTAGAGTTCCTCGATACTGGCGAATTTCCTCCTGGCTTAGACTATCAACGTAAGCTTTACCCTTCTTGATGAGTTCAACGGCGTATTCGTAGAGCTTATCGAAATAGTCGGAGGCATAGTAGAAGCGATCCCCCCAGTCGAAGCCAAGCCACTTCACATCTTCCTGTATAGCCTTTACGTAGGCTTCATCCTCTGTGGACGGATTGGTATCGTCCATCCTGAGATTACAGAGGCCGTTATATTCCTGGGCAAGCCCGAAATTCAGGCAAATAGATTTGGCATGGCCTATGTGGAGAAAACCGTTTGGTTCGGGAGGAAATCTCGTATGAACTCTACCTCCATAACGACCTGTTTTGATGTCCTCTTCTATGATCTCCTTGATGAAATTCGGCGGCGTTTTGAACTCCCTCTTTGCCATTGATCCCTCTACCACCTCTTCTTCTCTGTGTTATTCTGCCTCTGCCATTTGAAAAACTAACAGCCAGAAAAAATTATCCTCACGGGATTAAATAATCATCGAGCGAAGGCGCACTTCCCGAAACGAGGCTAACAATGGCCAATTCTTCATTTACGATTCGCTCAACTTTAACCGTACCTTTAGCTTCGGCAGGAACCCATCCCGCGGGCGTTCCTGTAGGAGTGCTAACAACCTTGCCACCAGGAATAACCTTCAGTACGTCTCCTTCTCGCAGTCCAGAGGCCGATCCAGCGCTAACAAACCAGCGATTCTGACTCTCCTGAGAAAAGGCGTGACAGAACCACGGCATGATGTTTTTATTTTCAAGAGCTATCTCCGCAAGCTTTTCTGCCACAAGTTTCATAAACTCCTGACGATCGGATTCTGTCTGTACGGGCATTTCCACTTCAAGCGACGGATAGCGATAATTAAGGCCCGTATCCACAATGCTTACTCTTGCTTTGGCTTTCTGCTGTTTGCGATCACCTGGCAAAGAAAGCACCTCAACCACATTAAGGAACCTCGTTCCAGGGTAGATTCCGGAAATACGAGAAATACAGGCAAGATCACGTTTTTCAAAACAATCGGTCTTGGAAAGAACTTCTTTTATTCTCTGATGATCTACATACAAAAGCCCTTTGGATGTTGTAACTTCACGGGCGGTTTTTAGAAAAGCTTCACCGTCTTTGATGTTTACCTGCTGGTAATCCACAAGGAATCCGACCTTCATGCGATATTCTGGTTTTCTGAGGGGTGGAGCCTCTGCAGCGGGAGCTTCTTTTGTCTTTGTTTCTTTACCTTTTTTGAAGACGGCTTCCTCAAGGCGAGCAATACGTTTTTCCTGCTCACTGGCTTCGGCTTTCGCTTTCGATCCAGCATCGGCAAAGATTTCTACAAAGAAAGCTGACTCTTTTTCGGGATTACGCTTCAGGAAGTAATCGCCAGAAGCCAAAAATGGCTGATCTATAAACATTCTGCGCACTTCGGCATTTGAAAAAGCACGTCCTTCTTCCTTGGTTTCGCTTGTAATATCCGGTGGAGAAAATACTTTTGAGATGCCAGTTTTGCTGGACTCAGAGCATGCCGAAAGTGCTACAAGAACCAAAGCACTCACTAAAACCAGTGACCAAAGGCCATATTTTTTCATCTCTATCCTCCTGAAAATAAATAAGGGGTATAATGAACAACTTTCATTATACCCCTTTTGTGTAACTTCACAAGCAGGTTTTAACAGACAAACCTCTTAGAAGTTCCAGATAAGCTCTGCGGCAACTCGAGAAGCCACATCATCAGACTTGGTTCCAGTCATAGCTTTGGTTATGTCTTTCATCACATCGCCAGGGAAGTAAAGAGCCCATTGAGCCTTAACAAACACGTTCTTATTTAGAGCTAGAGTAATTTCGTTATCCCACTCAGTTCCCACATAACCGGAATCAACTTTTGTATAATTCGCAAGGCCTGGCTTGGGATGGACCCAATTCCCTACGTAAACATCTTCATTCCACCAGAACACATTAGCATTTGTGCGGTAAATAAGGAATTTTTCGGGCATAAAGGTTATACCAAAGCTTAGCATGGTCATGCCGGGATTATCACCTCGACCATTGCCGGTACCGACAAAATTCTGCAGACCACCGGTAAAGACAGGAGTACCGTTTCCGTAATATTCGGGAAGGAATCCATAAAGAGCTGTTCCTAACAGGAAGTTCGTATCGGCAAGAATAGTGTTTTCACCACCGAAAGCACCAGCAAACCGTTGAGCATTTTCTACACCTTCGTAACCCTTAAGTTTGCCATCCTTTGGGTCATCATCACCTGATGTGTATATGAAACCAACATGAGGTTTCACAGAGAAGCCAAAGAATTCTTTTAGATCAGCACTGATATCTCCTGCAAAAGCATAGGCCTGGATGTCGTAATTTTCGTGATAACCATACCTGCTAAGGCCTGTTTTATCAGCCCATCCGAACTGATAAACTCCTTCGAGGAAGGCCTGGAATATTCCATACTTGCCAGTCCAGTAGCCACCGATGTGGTGACTATCAACCTTAGGCTCTGCAGCTCCAATAATTCCAATAGTAGGTTTTCCAACGCTAGCAGACGTGAAGTTCAGAAAATCTCTGACAGGTGCGTTTCTGATATGGTCATAAGCATACAGGAACTTTATGCTGTTATTATCATCGATTTTAACCTTAAGCCAACCGGCCAAAACATCACGACCTGAATCCAGGTTATAGTAAGGGTCAGAGGGTTTCATTACATAGCTAAATCCAGGTTTCCAGCTAAATTCTTTTAATCTGTTATATGCAACACTCCAGGTTACCTGACCTTTGCCCCAGGATCCATCCACCCAAAATCCTGGATTATCATCGGCATAAACCAAGCCTCCTCCATCTCCATAATCTAAGCCCCAAACATCCCATCCAGCATGGAGCCGCATATCAACATCTGGACCAAAAAATGGGAGATCCACGCTGGCATTAAGTCTTTCTAAACCGAAATTGCTTGTCTCAGCGGTACCACCACGGTTATCCACCAGCTCTGTATCGAGAGCTCTGTCATATTCAAGAGCCGCATAGAAAGACCACGACCTGTCTTTTGACATGGCGTTAAAGTAAAGCCTATCTTCGCTTCTGATGTAAGTATCTCTTACAGTACCAGCTTCGTTGACGTGGAGCTCAAAAAACCTTCTGTTCAAACTACCATCAAGAAAACTTGGAACTTTATCAGCCATACCGAGATCCCACTTGGATTCCCAGGTAGGTATAAATCGAGCCTGACCACCAAAGCTCATCAAAAGATCGCCCTTTGTTGCAACACTAACACTACCGGGCCCTACGATTGTTTCCTTCGTAATGTCTTCTACCGTAGCTGCCCAACAAGTGCCGGCAGCCAACAAAATGGCAAGCCCCAAACAAACACCCCATAACTTTCTCATTGCCTTTCCTCCTTTCATACGTGGTGAACGTTAACTGAAAAACCCCAACACCCCAATTTGATTGATAACGAGGCAGTGTGTGTTTATTTTAACAACGCCGCCCCTTTGAATATATTAAGCCCTAAAAAGAGCTACCCCCTGAAACCCTCCACTTCACTCTAATCATAGCATTGAAAAAGTTGTCAAGAAAAAAAATTTTTGTATTGGTAACCAACTCCTAACCAAGACGGTAAGAAAAAACCTTACTGTCTTTTTAAGAAATAGCTCACAAATAAGGATAATGTGGGAGATGTTCTAATCCAGCGTTTCGCGGGATCTTACCGATACGGCACCCCGAAAGAAGTGCTGGGATTCCTCGGCACGTCGTGCCTCGGAATGACAGAAAGGGCTGTCACCCCGAGCGTCAGCGAGGGGTCTCCATGCCCTTCTCATGGGGATGCCTCCACTACATAAACGCACATCGAATTGCGACACAGTTTCTTTGTTCGATGTGACGGATAGGATAGCCCCTCAACTATTTGCTAAGAAAGCAATAAAAAGGAGCTTCGGGACAAAGCGAATATATTTTAGAACACCCTCGGATAATGTGGCAAACGACAGGAAAAGATGCTATATTCATCAGGACATGTCATGCTGAACGGAGTAGCAGTGTTTTATGGCCCCGCTCAGGGTGACAATTGGGAAAACAGGGGAGGCAAAGTATGGAAGAACTAACTGTTGGAACTTCTTCCTCATCAGACAGCTCATATACCGCTCAGCAGATCACCGTTCTTGAAGGACTTTCTGCAGTCCGGAAACGTCCTTCTATGTATATCGGAAACATATCCACCGAAGGTCTCCATCATCTTGTATTCGAAGTCGTGGACAACAGCGTGGACGAAGCTCTAGCTGGATACTGCACCACAATTGACGTAGTTATACACATGGACGATAGCGTAACGGTTGAAGATGACGGTAGAGGTATTCCAGTAGATATACATGAAAAAGAAGGCATTCCGGCAGTTCAGGTTGTTATGACCATTTTACATGCTGGAGGAAAATTCGGCACCAGCGCTTACAAGGTTTCCGGCGGTCTTCACGGAGTTGGTGTATCGGTCGTAAACGCTCTTAGCGAATATCTCGAAGTGGAAATAAGACGTGACGGTAAGATATATTTCCAGCGTTACGAAAGAGGAACCCCCGTAACGGAACTTAAGATTATCGGAGAAACAAAAAAACGCGGTACAAAAATAACATTTAAACCAGACCCGGAAATATTCCCCGACACCACTATCCATTACGACATACTGGCTGAACGACTGCGAGAACTTGCTTACTTAAACCCAAACCTTACGATAAGGCTCACCGATGAAAGAACAGGAAAATCCAAAACTTATAGCTACTCAGGTGGACTCACCGCTTTTGTGCAATACTTGAACAGCAACAAAGAAGTCCTTCATCCAGAAGTGATCGCCTTTTCTGGCTCCAAAGCGGGCGTTATTATGGAAGCCGCCCTCCAGTATAACCAATCTTACAAGGAAAAAATCCTCTCTTTCGCTAATAACATCAACACAAAAGAAGGCGGCACTCACCTGGTGGGCTTTAAAGCAGGATTAACGAGAGCAATTAAACATTATGCGCTTGAACACAAGGTGCCCAAGCAGGAGGTGGAACGGCTATCTGGAGAGGATGTTCGAGAAGGGCTTGTAGCGGTTATAAGCGTTAAAGTACCGGAACCGCAGTTTGAAGGACAAACCAAAACAAAGCTCGGCAATCCCGAAATCAGAAGTTACATGGAACAACTCACCTACGAAAAGCTCAGCACTTTTTTTGAAGAAAATCCCAAAACTTTCAAAATTATCCTTGATCGTGTGCTCGAGGCGGCACGGGCTAGAGAAGCGGCACGGAAAGCAAGAGAACTTACCCGCAGGAAAAGTGCTCTAGGCGATCATGGTTTGCCGGGCAAACTTGCAGACTGTCAGGAGCGAGATCCAGAAAAGAGCGAAATATTCATTGTAGAAGGTGATTCTGCAGGTGGCTCGGCAAAGCAAGGACGGGATAGACGATTTCAAGCTATTCTTCCCTTGCGGGGCAAAATCCTAAACGTGGAAAAAGCTCGCTTCGATAAGATGCTACAAAACCAGGAAATTCGAACCATGATCGCCGCTTTGGGAACAGGAATCGGACCAGAAGAATTTAATATCAACAATCTTCGGTATCATAAAATTATTCTTATGACCGATGCAGATGTTGATGGCGCTCATATCAGAACCCTTCTCTTGACCTTTTTCTTCCGCATGATGCCAGAAATCATAGAGCGAGGACATCTTTATATAGCCCAACCGCCCCTTTACCGAGTCGTTGAAGGCAAATCCGAAACCTACATTAAAGACGATGACGAACTTTCAAAATTCCTCTTTAACCGAGTCATAAAAAAGACATCAATTTTTTGGAAAAATTCCAGAGAAGAGAGCGAACCCTGGAAGGAATTCTCTCCGGAAGATATTCACAACTGCCTTAATATATTCTCTCGATATACCCAGTGGATCGAAAAAATGGCTTTAAAGGGTATTCCCCCAAATTTGCTGGAAGTTCTTGTAAAAGGCTTCGTCCGAAACGAAAAAGAATTGCTTAATTATGCGCCCTTCAGATCCATCGGAACGCAGGATTCATTGCCTTTTGATTTCGCATCGAGAATCAAGGATTACCTTGAAGAAATGGGATACTCTGTAAGTGCAATTGAACTTGAAGAAGAACAACGTGGTTATGATCTGGAGCTACAAATTCAAGAAAACGGTTTCAAGACTTTTTACTTGCGCCATGAATTCCTCAGATCGGTTGAATTTAAGAAGCTCGTTGATCTCTGTATGCCACTGGCACCATATTTTGACGCTCTCTTTAAAGTCATCCCATCTTCTAAAACAGGTTCTGAAGAAAAGACGGAAGCAACATTCTGCCAGGGATTCAGAGAACTTTACAATTATCTTTCTGACTTTTCTCGTAAAGGCCTTACCATTCAACGATACAAAGGTCTTGGAGAAATGAACCCGGATCAGTTGTGGGAAACCACCATGAATCCTGAGAAAAGAACTCTTCTTCAGGTCCGAATAGAAGACCAGTATCAGGCAGAGGAATTATTCACCATTCTTATGGGAGATCAGGTGGAACCCAGAAAGGAGTTCATTCAGTCTAATGCGTTGGAATTCAGGGAACTTGATATCTAGTTGCACTAACAAGCATCATATTGATGGTCATAAACTCTTGTGGCCGGCTAAGCACAATTTGCTGGAGGAGAAGTAATGACGGAAAAGGTTGTAAATATTGAAGACGAGTTGAAGTTTTCCTACCTCGACTATGCCATGAGTGTCATCATCGGGCGGGCAATTCCAGATGTAAGAGATGGGTTAAAACCCGTTCATCGCCGTATCCTTTACGCCATGTACGAACTCGGGAATGATTATAACAAGCCCTATAAAAAATCGGCTCGTATAGTAGGTGATGTCATCGGTAAGTATCATCCACACGGCGACGCTGCAGTTTATGACGCTCTTGTTCGTATGGCTCAAGACTTCTCGATGCGTTATCCAATCGTTGACGGACAGGGAAATTTTGGCTCGGTAGACGGAGATCCGCCTGCGGCAATGCGTTATACCGAAGTTAGAATGGCTAAGATCGCTCATGAATTCATGCGAGATATCGAAAAAGAAACGGTTCCATTTCAGCCTAACTATGACAATTCTTTAATGGAGCCGACAGTTCTCCCGACTCGAGTGCCTAACCTGCTTCTCAATGGAGCATCTGGCATCGCTGTAGGGATGGCAACAAACATTCCACCGCATAACCTAAAAGAGTTGTGCCAAGCCATACGGGCTTACATTGAGAATCCTTCAATATCAGTTGATGAAATAATGAAGATCATGCCGGCACCTGACTTCCCAACGGGAGGAATCATCTTCGGACTCAACGATGTAAAGGCAGCTTATGAATCAGGTCGAGGCTCGGTAAGGCTTAGAGGCAAGGTAAGCATCGAAGAACTCAAGGGCAAAAAACAGGCTCTCGTCATAACCGAAATACCTTTTCAGGTTAATAAAGCAAAACTCATAGAAAGAATAGCCGAGCTGGTTAAAGAGAAAAAAATCGAAGGTATTCAGGATATTCGAGATGAATCTGACAGAGAAGGCCTCAGAATTGTTCTCATACTCAAAGCCGACGAAAATGCCAAAACTGTAGAAAACCAGTTGTACAAGTTCACACCTCTTGAAGTAAACTTCGGCATAATCATGCTGGCTGTGGTTAACAACAGACCGGAAGTCCTCAGTCTTAAAGATATTTTCGCTCAATTTGTCAATTTCCGCCGAGAAGTGGTCTTAAAACGCACAGAGTTCGATTTGAAGAAGGCAGAAGAAAGAGCTCATGTTCTGGAAGGACTCGTTATCGCTCTCGACAATTTAGATGCCGTAATCCAGACCATTCGTTCATCTCCAACACCCTCTATTGCTAAGGAAAGACTGGTTTCCTCCTTTAACCTATCCGATAAACAGGCTCAAGCGATCCTGGATATGAGACTTCAACGTTTAACCGGTCTTGAACGAGAAAAAATACTCGACGAATATCAATCTGTTCTTAAAGACATAGAACGTTTTCGGCATATTCTTTCTTCACCATACTTGGTGGATCAAATTATCTCCAGCGAACTTAAAGAAATTGAAGAAACCTACGGCGATGAACGCAGAACCCAAGTTATAATGGATGAAGTTGAAAACTTCGACTGGGATGACCTTATTCCCGAAAAGGACGTAGTGGTTGTTCTTACAAGAGCCGGGTATATCAAGAGAACGCCGCTTCAGTCGTATCGCAGTCAGCGTAGAGGTGGTAAGGGCCGAAAAGGAGTATCAACTCGTGAAGAAGATACAACATCCCTTGTGCTCATAGCATCAACTCATGACACTCTGCTTGTTTTCACCAACACAGGACGTGTTTACTGGCTTAACGTTCGGGACATTCCCGAAGTATCACCATCAGCTCAAGGAAGATCCATAGCTAATTTGCTGAACATTCAACCAGACGAAAAAGTGGCTACAATCATGGTCATCTCGTCGAAACTTGAGGATTTCAAAGGAAGCGACGAAGAAGCAACGGAACTTCCTCCTCCTTATGTGGTGCTGGCTACAAAAAAAGGCGTTTTGAAGAAAATGTCCCTGAGGCTGTTCAGTCGTCCTATAAGTAGCGGTGTAAGAGCTATAACACTTCGTGAAGGGGATGAACTGATTCGAGCGAAAATTACTTCAGGCAATGATCGCATTTTTCTCATGTCAGATGTTGGCAAAACACTTTTTATAGATGAGTCAGAAATTCGACCCATGGGACGGTCGGCTCAAGGTGTGCGAGGCATGACTCTGGACGGTCATAATCTAATAGGTATGGAGATTTACCGTCCCGTAGATTCCCAAGAAGACTCTCTACTGGTTGTTTCTGAAAACGGCTTTGGGAAAAGAACCCTTTGCAGCGAATTTAGGGTACAGGGAAGAGGCGGTAAAGGCGTTTTAAATCTTAGAGTAACGGACAGAACAGGTCTCGCTACAGCTTTTTGCATCGTAAAGCCAGAAGATGAAGTGCTCCTCATAACTAATTGTGGACGTATAATCCGCCTCCGGGCATCGGACATTAGAATCATGGGGAGAACTACCCAGGGCGTAAAACTTATGGATGTAGAAGCAGAAGAAAAAGTGGTGGATGTTACAGTCGTAAGTGAGGTAGATAAAGACGAGAGCGATCAGGATTAAACGGGGGTAGAGACTCGGAATGAATACTCAAAGTGAAATCATCGGTGTAGTTGGTGCAGGCAGCTGGGGAACAAGTATTGCTCAATTACTTGCAGAAAAAGGATATCCCGTTCGGCTATGGGTGTATGAACCTGAACTTTGCGAAATAATCAGGCAAAGACGAGAAAACACGTATTACCTTCCAGGATATCGCCTACACGACAATATCACTCCCTACACCAATATAGAAGAAGTCGTAAAAGGAAGGCATTTTGTTGTGATGGTGGTTCCATCTCATGTTTACCGCTCGGTAGCTCTTCAAATGATACCTTTTCTCGAAGATGAAGTTATTATCGTAAGCGCCACGAAAGGTATTGAAAACGAGTCTCTTCTTACAATGGAAGGGATCTGGAAAGAAATTCTCCCTCCGGATAAAAAAATTCACTTTGCCTGTCTTGCAGGACCTTCATTTGCCAAGGAAGTTATAAGAAAAGTTCCAACAGCGGTTACAGTAGCTTCAAGAGAAGAGGATGTAGCAAAGAAGGTGCAGATTCTTTTTGCAACGGAATACTTTCGAGTATATACAAGTTCAGACGTGGTAGGGCTAGAACTTGCTGGTGCCATCAAGAATGTTATCGCAATAGCGGCAGGAATGTGCGACGGTATGGGATTTGGGCATAATACTAGAGCTGCGCTTATCACTAGAGGACTCGCAGAAATGGCAAGGCTTGGAGTTCGTCTTGGAGCTCATCCTCTAACTTTTTCCGGTCTTGCGGGCATAGGAGACCTTCTTCTTACATGCACGGGAGATCTAAGCCGAAATAGAACGGTGGGATATCTGATAGGGCAAGGGAAAAAGCTTGAGACGATATTGTCTGAAATGAGGATGGTTGCTGAGGGAGTCAAAACAGCAAAGTCCGTTTACTTTCTGGCAAAAAAAGTCGGTGTTGAGATGCCTATATGCGAACAGGTATATGCCATCCTTTACGAAGGGCAGGATCCCAGAGAAGCCGTAAAAACTCTCATGACAAGGGCTCTCAAACATGAACTAGAACACCATACTGAAATTATTATCCGAGACAATCATGGATAACCCCAATCTGGAGAATATTTGTTAATGACGCACGTCACCCTGGAAGAAGTTATACGCAAGGTAGAAAAGAAGAAAGAAGATTACAGGCGATACAGCTTCGAAAGATTAAAGGAGGAAGCTCTAGCAACCTTCTTTGATCTAGCCCAAGAATTCACATCCCTCGAGCATCTCTATCTTGTAGCTGTTGCTGTTCCGAAGGTATTTTTCAACATAGAAAGTATTCTCTATGTGCTAAATCCAAAAACCAATCGCCTTGAAAAGGTATGTACAAGTCAGGATGGGCTCATTGGAAAGCCCGATACTGGCGAAGAAGAGTCACCATCTAACCAACAAGACGAAGATCTTGCAGTGCTCGAAGACGTTCTCAGAAGACATGCAGAATCCCAGGAAGATACTCTTCAAGGATGCTTCCAGTTTAATGGAAAATGGGCTTTTCCCATTCGGGGCAACCAGGCTCTCAAACAATGGGTAGCTTTTTCTGGAATAAAAGGCATTTTGGGGTTTATGGTTGTTATTTTCCCCAGAAACGATATTTCGGAAAAAGCCATCCAGGAAGATATTTTCTTCCTTGAAAAATTTGCTAACCGAATTGGCTACAACCTTCACCAAAAACTTCTTATTCGGCAGAATCTTAGCCATCTGAAGTTTATTAACCAGCTCGTTGCCGATATTGAACACAACGTAATTTCTCCAAATCTTTATTACATGCTTTACATAAAGCACCTGAAGAAAATTCTGGACTCTTACCGTGCAATTCAAGAACAACTGAATGAGCTAATCTCGACACTTTCTCAGAACGACGCACACCAATCAATAGCTGAAAAGCTCCGTTCCATTTATGATAACATCAAAATGGCAAACGGCCAAATGGAGGAAGAAACAAATAATCTTGAAAGACACTATATCCACATGAGCCTCTTCTTAGAAAGCGTCTTTCGCAAGGAACATTTTCTTAGGGGCACCTATGTTTTGAGAAAGCAGCCATGCAACTTCAAAAACGAAATTATTGAAAGACTAATCGACCGCTACGCCCCACTGTTCGAAAAGAAGGGAATCACCTTACAGCGAACCACCGGGGACATTCCTGAAGATGACATAGTCCTTTTTGTAGACAAGGGGCTTATCTCCCAAGTTTTCGACAATCTTTTCTCCAACGCTCTGAAATACACAGAGGCTGTCGAGGATGACGCGGGCAATAAGATCAAGCTTGTTGCCATAAACTATAAGATTCTGAAAAACTTCTTTGGAGAAAACAGGCACGGCATTAGATTCAATGTATTCACCACTGGAAGACCTCTTTCTCCTGAAGAAAGTGTTAAAGTCTTTGAAGAAGGTTACCGCATAGTCCGCCAGACTGGCCAGGGAGAAAAAGCTCCCACAGGATCCGGGCATGGACTTTACTTTGTCAAAAACGTCATCGAAATTCATGGTGGCAAAGTAGGATGTGAACCTGAAGAAAAAGGAAACACTTTTTATTTCATTCTCCCTTTTGACGGCACTCAGGAAACTCTAAAAGCAAATCCGTCATAAAGAAAACGTTGCCACTTAAACCATCCATCTTTAAGGCAGAAACCCTATATTATTGCTTGACGTTGATTTTTTTTTCACATAAGACTGAAATGAGCATGTTTTAAACAGCAGGGCTAATGTTTTTCTTGTGGATGTTCAAGAAAGAAGATAGTTGTTCTTTTTGTCCTTAAAAGGAGTAAAACTTCCCGAAAAGTAAGCGTCGGAACTTTTTGATGTTTCACAACAATTATGGGGGAAATAGTATGAGTGGGTCAGGAGTAAAAAAAGTTGCAGTAATCGGCGGGGGAGTAACGGGACTTAATGCAGCACTCGACCTTGCCGACCAGGGGTTCCATGTTGACCTTATAGAAAAAAACTCCCAGATAGGCGGCATGATTCCCAATTTACATCGGTTATATCCCATCTGCAGTTGCTGTAAGGTTTTAAATCGAACAATTGCCTGTTCTCAGCATCCTCTCATTTCAGTATGGACTAACTCAACCGTAGAAAAAGTTGAAGGATCGGCTCCTTCTTTCAAATTAACGCTGAACACTAACGGAAAAACCCAGACCATTGATGCAAACGCAGTTATACTGGCTACAGGACTGGAGCCTTTCGACCCATCTGTTTATGACACTTACGCTTATTCCAAATTCCAGAACGTTATTACAAGCACCGAACTTGAATGGATGCAAAAACCCATAGCTCAATCCAAGGGAACAGTAACCAGACCATCCGACGGTCAACCACCCAAAAAGATTGCGTGGTTGCAGTGCGTTGGTTCCAGAGAAATCAACAAATGCGACGCTCCGTACTGTTCATCGGTATGCTGTATGTATGCTCTGAAGGAAGCTTCACATATAAAGGATGCTTCCCCTGAAACAGAAACGACCATTTTCTTCATGGACATCAGAACTCACGGAAAAGGTTACGAAAGATACCTAAACAACGCATTAGCTAAAGGCGTAAAACTGGTTAGGTCCAGGATTCACAGCATTGAAAAAGTTCCCGGAACCGAAGACCTTGTATTGGAATATGTTGACGAAAAGGGCCAAAAACAGTCCGAAGTATTTGATCTCGTTGTTCTTTCCGTCGGTCTCAGACCATCTCCAGGCGTAAAAGAAGTGGCGGAAAAACTTGGTGTTAAGCTCAATAAATACGGCTTCATCGAAACATCAGAGCTAACACCCGGAGCGACCAACGTTAATGGCGTCTTCGCCTGCGGTGTGGCAGTGGGACCCAGAGATGTTCACGAGTCGGTCATTGAAGCTCAGGCTGTAGCTACTAAAGTCTCAGAATTTCTTGGCGGAAACGGTGCAAAACCGAAAAGTGTATCATTCCGAGATGTTAGCAGTGAAGAACCAAAGGTTGGAGTTGTTTTCAGTCTATGTCCGGGTAGATCCGCATCATTTGAAAAACTGATCGGGGAACTTGATTCATACGTGAAAGGACTTCCCGGGGTTGTTGCCACAGAACGTATAGACCTTCAGAATGCAGCGGCTTTCCAGAACCTGGCAAACTGGATCCAGAAGTCCGGAATTAACCGACTTGTGTATGCAAGCTGTTCTCCCATTATGCATAAGGAAATGGTTGAATGGGCTATGAAAGAAGCCCAGCTCAATCCAACTCTCTACAGTTTTGTTGATCTCAGAACTCTAGGCGAGTCAGACAAGGAAGCTAAACGCTTAAGAGATTTGATGCGATCATCCGTGCTTCATGCTCGTATGTCCGAGCCTCTTAATGTGAAGCCAATACCTATTGAGCAATCTGCCCTGGTAATAGGTGGTGGTATCGCCGGCATGACAGCAGCTCTGACTCTTGCAGATCAAGGCGTGGAAGTTACTCTGGTGGAAAAGAAAGATCGCCTCGGTGGACATGGCCATAAGGTCAAAAACACCTGGAAGGGAACATCAGTCCAAGAGCTTCTCAAAAACCTTACATCAAAAGTTTCCAACCATCCCAAAATTAAAGTGCTTCTTAACACCACGGTCATCGGAGCAAAAGGATTTGGTGGACAATTCGAATCAACTCTATCCGTAAATGGAACTCCCCAAACTGTACGCCATGGTGCTGTTGTGATTGCTACGGGTGGACATTCCCTTAAGCCCAATGAATACAGCTATGGGACTCATCCAGAAATCTACCGCTGGTCAGATCTAACTAAAAAACTTATCGAATCTCCAGATGCGTTCAAAACCGCGAAAAGCGCTGTTTTTATCCAGTGCGTTGGTTCTAGAGAACCACAACGTCCATACTGCAGTAGACTGTGCTGCAGTTTTACTGTGAGAACGGCTTGCGACTTGAAAGCCATCAACCCTGATATGGACATCTACGTGCTTTACCGAGATATACGAACCTTTGGAGAGCGAGAAGAGATTTACAAAGAGGCTCGAGAAAAGGGTGTAATTTTCATAAGATACGATCTCGATAAAAAACCTCAAGTAAAAGTCGAAAATGGCAAGATTAACGTCAAAGTCTATGATCCTATTCTGGATCGAGAAGTGATACTTGAACCCGATTTCGTTTCTCTCCAGACAGCCATATATCCTGAACCGGTTGGAGAATTGGCTAAATTCTACAAGGTGAGTCTGGATGAAGATGGCTTCCTCAGAGAATCTCCTGCCAAGATGAAACCTGTTGACGGCGAAATGGACGGAGTCTTTTTCGCAGGGTTAGCTCTAGGACCAAAGGGTGTGGAAGAAAGCATCACCGAAGCGGTGGCAGCAGCAGGACGTGCGCTTAGGTTCCTTGCTCAAGGAATGGTGCTCGTTGGCGGAGCTGTTGCCGAGGTGAATCCAGATCGATGCGCCGTATGCCTCACCTGTGTCCGCACCTGTCCTTACGGAATTCCGGTAATAGAAAGTGTGCAGGAAGCTGCTTACATTGATCCTGCTTTGTGCCGAGGATGCGGTATGTGCGTAAGTGAATGCCCAGGAAAAGCGATCATGTTTAGAAAATTGAGCGATGATCATATTGTGGCCATGACAGAAGCCCTTGTTAAGGAAGCCTAGTAGATCATGAAAAAGAGGAGATGGTTCTATGAGCAACTTTGAACCCAAAATTATTGCCTTTTGCTGTTCCAACTGTGCTTCAGCGGCGGCTCAAATTGCCGAAAAAGCACAGTGGACTCTACCGGAAAACGTAAGAATCATTCAGCTTCCCTGTAGCGGGCGGCTGGACGCATTGCATATCCTTAAAGCCTTTGAAAACGGAGCGGATGGAGTCTACGTTGTTGGCTGTATGCCTGACAGTTGCCAATTTAAAAGCGGAATCCAAAAAGCGGAAAAGAAGGTGAACTACGTCAAAAAAGTCTTAAGTGACATTGGCCTGGAACCGGAACGAGTTGAAATATTCAGTGTTGGAGCGGGGAAAGCTAATAAGTTCATAGAGATCGCTCAAATGATGGTTGAACGTTTGAAAGGCATGGCTCCAATTTCGTAAAATCAACGCAAAGAAAAGGGGCACAAGATGTGCCCCTTTTTGATTTCAACCCTTGAGATCACCAAGCAGTTTTATACCTGCCTCGGCAGTATCGTGGGAAAAAACCGGTTTAATCTTTGATCTTATTATGCACTTTGCAAGCTCGCACAGTATTTTTCATAAGCATCGTAATAGTCATAGGACCAACGCCACCAGGAACTGGGGTTATAGCGCTCGCAACCTCCTTTGCTTCATCAAAAGCCACGTCACCCTTTAGGATTCGCTTTCCATCAGCAGTTCTTCCAACCTCGTTTACACCAACATCTATGACTACAGCCCCAGGTTTAATCCAATCTCCCTTTACATATTCAGCAACACCTGCCGCAACAATCAGTATATCAGCTCGTTTGGTATGAAAAACAACATCTCTTGTCTTGGTATGGCATACAGTCACGGTAGCATTAGCTCCCTTGCCCTTCTGCATAAGCATAACGGCTATGGGTTTCCCAACAATGTTGGAACGGCCAATAACAACCACTTCGGCTCCTGCTGTTTCTACACCTGTTCGTATGAGAAGCTCTTGAATACCTGCGGGAGTGCAGGGCAAGTAGTCCGGCTCTCCGATCATCAATTTTCCAACATTAAAAGGATGAAAAGCGTCCACATCTTTAGATGGATCTATAGCATAGAGCACGTTGGTTTCGTTGATATGTTTGGGAAGGGGAAGCTGCACCAAGATACCGTGAATCTTTGGATCCTTATTGTATTGATCGATAAGCTTCAAAAGATCAGCTTCCGAAATATCAGCAGGTCTATCTTCTTGCACCGAATAAAATCCCAGTTCGTGAGCGGTCTGCTGTTTTGCTCTTACATAGCTCTGAGATGCTGGGTTTTCACCCACAAGAATCGTAACCAAACCCGGAACAACACCGTATTTTTCTTTAAGGTGTTGAACCTCCTGCTTAAGTTCTTCCCGGATAGCCTTTGCTATTTCTGCACCTTTAATAAGTTTAGCCGCCATGGTAAAAACCTCACTCTTTTAAAGTCTCACAACATTTTAACCACACAATTTTGGTTTAAAAAAATTAAAAGCTTTAACCCCGCACAAAGGCGGGATTAAAGCTCCTTTTAAACGGGACCTAGAAAAGTCCCATAACTCTACCGGTCTTCACATCAACATCTACTCTGCGGAATGCTGGGTTAGAAGATGTTCCTGGCATAAGGCTGATGGTACCTGCGCATGGGCACAGGAACTTAGCACCTGAGTAAATCAACACATCTCGAATTGGAAGGACCCAGCCCTTAGGAACACCTTTAAGGGTAGGATCGTGGCTCAAGCTAAGATGAGTCTTGACCATCATCGTCATATAGTCGGCATACTTAGGATCTGATTCTAGCATCTTAGCCTTGGCTTCTGCTTCGGGAGTCCATACAACACCATCGGCACCATAAACTTCCTTGGCAATAATTTCCACTCGATCTCTCAACTTCATCTCAAGCGGATAGAGGAACTTGAATTCGGAGGGTTCTTCGCAAGCATCCATTACTGCATCGGCAAGTTCCAAAGCTCCCTCTCCACCTTTTAGCCAGTGTTCAGAAACAGCGCATCGAGCACCAGCCTCTTCGGCAGCCTTGCGAACCAGCTTAATTTCGTCTGGCGTATCGGTATGGAAAGAGTTTATACAAACAACAGGGTTCATTCCAGATTTACGAATGACCTTGATATGGTGAATCATATTTTCGAGACCTTTTTCGAGGAGAGCAAGGTTTTCTTTGGTGTATTCTTCAGGAAGTGGAAGACCAGGAACTACCTTAGGGCCACCACCATGCATCTTGAGAGCTCGAATGGTTGTCGTAAGCACCGAAACATGAGGCTTCAAGCCGCTAAGACGGCACTTGACGTTCCAGAATTTTTCAAATCCAATGTCCGCTGCAAAGCCGCTTTCTGTGACATGATAATCGAACATCTTGAGACCGATACGGTCACCTATAATGGAGGACTGACCCACAGCGATATTAGCAAAGGGACCTGCATGGACCATGACAGGCTGATATTCAATTGTGCAACAAAGCGTTGGGTTAATTGCGGGCAGCATCCAAGCGCACATTGCTCCCGCAACTTCAAGATCTGAGGTGGTTATAGGCTTACCGGTTTTATCGAAGGCTAGAGTAATTTCTCCCAAGCGTTTACGTAGATCAGCAAGGTCATTTACAATAGAAAGAATAGCCATAAGCTCGGAGCTTACAGCTATACCGAACTTGGACTGCATCATGTAACCGTCATTGCGTCCACCAATACCGATGATGATATTCCTGAGAGCTTGAGCGCAGAAGTCGATCACCCAGCCAAACTCAACTCGAGTAGGATCCACATCCAGACGACGCATGCCGGTAAGACGCTGAAGCTGCTCATCAGTATAGTTACGCTCATGCTGCATTCTTGCAGTAAGAGCGACCATCGCAAGGTTATGGGCGTTCATAATGGCGTTAATGTCGCCTGTAAGTCCCATGGAGAATTCGGTCATGGGAATCAACAAAGCATTTCCACCGCCAGCGGCAGTTCCCTTAATATTCATCGTGGGACCGCCAGATGGCTGTCTCAAACATCCACCAACGTTTTTGCCTCGCTTACCCAAACCCTCGATAAGTCCAAGCGATGTTGTGGTCTTACCTTCGCCAAGAGGTGTAGGTGTAATAGCTGTAACTTCGATATATTTTCCATCAGGACGATCTTTGAGACGCTCGAGAATCTTCATAAAGTCGAGCTTACATACTCGACCCATTGGAATAACTTCATCTTTTTCTAAGCCCAATCTTTCTCGCCACTCATCAGGAGTGGGCATGTTCTTTTCAGCTTCTTCTGCGATCTGCCAATCTGCAAGTTTGGTTGGATCGTAGGGCATCACATACCTCCTCTTAATTGTTCTTAATCGTTACTTCGATAAAATCGCTCATACCTGCACTCACTAGCTACACCCAAATAACCTATATCAAAATCCTTTCACCTCACAAAAGAATATCCATAATGCGATATTTTTTTCACATGATCCAAATATTTAACTGAAAAACGCAACCTTGTCAAGCAATCTTTCTTGTTTCTAAAAGGTATTTGAGCTTATTCGTCAAAAATGACGAATCATGAAACCTTTATCTATGCCTTTCTATGTTCATTGGTCAACCGTCGCCTATGCAAAAACAGCAGATTTTTTTGTTGCCTTACGGTTGGTTATGATTTTTAATCTTCAAAGAAAGGTTGATTTTACGAAATGCAAGGAAAACCCGGGTGGGGAAAAATGAAGCAAGAGGAATTCTACACTGTTTCTTTTGAAAAGGCTGATCCCAAAAGAGTTGATAAGCTTGGAGCCAAGGGAGCAAAGCTTGTTGAAGACTTTCAGCAACTCAGGAAGGAACTGTCGGCTATTTCCAGAGTGGCTAGTGTTCCCGACGGATTCATAATTACTACCGATGTCTGCCGAGCTTATTTTTCAAACAATCGAACTCTTACCGATGCTATATGGCAAGACATTATGAAAGCTCTTCTTGAGCTTGAAATCAGAGAAAAAAGATATTTCGGTTCGGCAGAAGAAACCTTCCCGCTGGTAGTTGCAGTAAGAGGAGGAGCACCGGTTTCCCTTCCAGGTGCAGTAAGCACTGTCCTGAACGTGGGGTTAACATCAGAAATAGTCAAAATGCTTATAGAAAGAGGCGAGGATGAAGCTTTTATGCTAAGCACTTATGCAAACGGTATCCGCATGTACGGAGAAGTTGTGCTCGGTATTCCCTACAGCGAATTCCATCAAGTGCTAGAAAATCTCAATATACGAGACGAAATAGATACCAGCGATGCCCCTGTGCTTTATAAGCTAATAGAGGCTTATGAAGAAATTCTTCAAAGAAATCCTCATCCCAAATACGGCAAAGGCTATCCACAGGATCCGTTGTTACAACTTCGTAATAGTATCGAAGCAGTTTTAGATTCCTGGATGGGACCGACAGCTGTTGCAGCAAGGCTAAGCCGATCTCCCTCAGTGCCTGATGACATCGGCACGGCGGTAGTAGTTCAAACAATGGTCTTTGGAAACAGGAACGAAAATTCTCTAAGTGGAGTGCTTTTTACAAGGGATCACAGAACAGGTAAAAATACTCCTCTCATTGAATGGGCTCCAAGAATTCAATGCGATAAAATCGTATCAGGGCGACTTAGAAGAGAATTTCTCAAGACAGAAGATTTAAAAAACCAATTTCCGGACATTTATGAACGGATTCTTTTAATCCGCGATTGGCTTGAAACTCAATCAAAACGGCCACTTGACATAGAATTTACTGTAGAAGACGGGAAAATCTTCATTCTTCAGCGTCGTCCGCTCCGTATGACTTTCAACGCCACCATGAAAGCCCTTATGGATATGGTTGATGAAGGAAAAGCCACCATACAGATTGCCTCAATGATAATCAACAACGCTTTAGAACAACCTGAAAAGGTTTTAAGGGAGGACTTTCGAGACTACTTCCTTATTGGAAAAGGAGATCCTATAACAGACAGCGCCGACGCAGGAATACTCGCTTTTGGCACAGATGAGGCTTTAAAACTTGCCGATGCCGGAATTAACGTCATATTGCTCAGGCGTTATCCCTACGGAGAAACAGACATTGCCATTAACCATCCCAGAGTTAGAGGAATCATCCGCTATGATGGAAATGCCACAGGACACGAAGCTGTATCAGCAGTAGCCTATTGCAAACCCTACCTCATAAATGCGGTTGATGCAAAGGGATTGAAACCCGTAATCGTCCAGGGTGATAAGGTAGAATTGAATCCAGAAAGTTTGTTCGCCAAATATCTTGGGAAAAAGGTCTTTGTTGATGGCGAGTCGGGTATTGTGGGATACACTACGGTTGAAGGATTCCTCGAAGATAAAAGGTCAAGAAAAAAGCTTTATATTGATTGGGAATATGTTAGGGAAAAATTTGAGCAAGAAGGATATCGGAACCTATCCTACGAAGAATTGCTGGACATTCACTACCAATGGGAACTGGAACTAGAAAAATACATAGATCTAGAAAAGCGTTTAAAGAACGAATTCTCTTTGATTTCTCAGGAAGAGCTCCTTCGAACATTCAGCAGATATCTAGAATTTATCCCACCAGAAAACCGAGAAAGAATTCTTGAATTAAAGGAAGTATCGTTGAAGGACTTCGATTTTGGACCTCCTCTTACTTACCACGGAAAAAACCTTAGAGCAGAAGTAAAACGGATTTTGAAGACACTAATGTTGTGCATAACCTGGCGAACTCACTGGATACACGAACTCATGGTAGAAAAGGCAAAGGAGCGTGGAGATACAGAAAACGACGTTATAAGAGACATATTCATCAAAAACAGAACAATGAGCCTCGTTAAAGGCTTTGAGAATGAGGGATTTCATGTGATGAGAGTTTCTGGCTTTTACTATCTCATCCTGGCAAGTAATTTCGAATACGATCAAGACCCGAATAGAGTAAGTCTTGGTCCAGGAATTTTCAACTACCAAGAAAAAGAAGTACTGGCCAGGCATTTTATGTCTCATCTCAAGCAAACCAATCCTGAAGTTGCATCCAGACTAAGAATAATCAAAGGAGAGCCGCCTTTGGGTCAGGGACATGCCAGAATAATTAGCGTAGGAATTGCTATTCCCGATGACCTCTTTGCTTTGGTTTGTAGATACTTGCGAGCTTTTATCGACCAGTGCCGAAGCGGTTGCCCGATTCACCGTGAAGAAATGATCCCAACTCACGACTTTATCGAACTCTACCGACTAGACCCATTTTTTGCGCTTCATCCGGACTTTAAGATAAAGAAAGATTCTGCTGGAAATTGTTTTATCACTTTCGGCGACTGTTCCTACGGCGAGTTCGATGGTACAGTATTTGGCGAGGAACAATACCGAAGCCTAATGCAAAAGGTTAAGGAATTCGAATGGTACATGAAGGTCACAGGTCAACACTCTTGTATCCGTCCATGGAGCCTTGAAGTAGATCCCTTCAGACGCCACAGCATCATCACAGCCGTTGGAATACGATTTCCTGTAGAGCACCTTACCCAGATACTCGAAAGCTTAAAAGCTTTCCTGTCAGAAAAAGAACGCTACAAAACAGAACCTCAGTTTAGAAAAGCTTTCGACAGAATTATGGAGATTGAGTAGATCGAAATTCTAATTGCTAAGGCATTGAAAGATTTTCAAAGCTAGGACGTTTTTACCGACTTACGGTCTTTTCTTTAGAGCATGACTCCAAGTGTCCCGTAATTTCAACCCAAATTACAAGGAACCTTGGAGACATTTTAATCCCGCGTTTCTCGCCTAAGGAAGAATCTCAACTGGCAAATAATTAGAACATCTCCAGAAAATTTGACGAAAACGCAGTAAACGTAAAAGCTTAGCCTACAGAAATTTGATAATCATTACTATTTTGTAGAAATCTAGTTCAAACGATGTTGAAACATTGTCAGTATGTTGTTCAAAACTTCCAAGTTTTAAACATCAATCATGCTGGCAAAGAATTTTTGTCGAAAATGTAGAAAGGTTGTTTATAGGTTTGTTGAAAAGATTTAGCCAAATATCAAGGACTCGACCGGGTTTTAAACAATTTCACCAGATCTTATTGTGCTTATGAACTCTTTGTGTGTATAATGGGATTGATAAGCGCAAAAAACCCATCAGGAACCTCTTACATCTGGAGGAGAATTTATGAAGGTTCAGGTCGAAAAGGATCTTCTCGTAAAGGCGTTGAGTTCAGTCCAGTCGGTTGTAGAAAAAAAGGGACCGCCTATACTCTCGCATGTGCTTATCGAAGCGAGCAACGGAGAAGTCAAGTTTTTCGCTACCGACTTCGACCTGGCTATAAGGGTTCATACGGATGCTACGGTTGTAGAAGAAGGAAAGGCTACTGCACCAGCAAGAAGTTTTTTCGAAATCGCCAAAGAATTTCCAGCTCAAATGATAGAACTTAAAGTCGATAATGCAGGAAGAGTGGATATTCTGGCAGAGAAAGCCTCTTTTCAACTACCAAGCTTGGAACCGTCCGACTTTCCTGTGGATCAGTTTGAAGAAGAGGTAGAATATCATTCCTGTAACGCCCAGCTGCTGGAAAAGGCTCTGTCAAAAACGTTTTATGCTATTCCATCCTCCGGAAGTTCAATTAGCATCGCAGGCCTATATGTGTCCTGTGATTCCCAAGGAGTTTACAAATTTATTTCCTGCGATGCTTTTAGGTTAGCTCGCTTTCAAATTTCCAGGGACGAGATAGGCTTAAACTTTGACCCAGGTGAAATAATCATTCCCAGGAAGGGAGTGCAGGAAATTCTTCGTCTTATCAACGATGCTAGTGGAAGCGAAATTCTTCTCGGTGTTCACGAAAATGTTCTGTACGCTAAAAACGATCGAATGACAGTGTCTATGAGGCTTCTGGATGCATCCTTTCCTGCCTTTGACTCGATTATTCCACAGGAACGTCCTAACAAAGCCGAAATTTCTGTTGATCTGTTCCAGCAAGTTTTAAAACGTATGGCCATTTTTACCAACCAGGTCTGGAGACATGTGAATATAGTTATATCACCGGGTGTATTAGAAGTATCTGCAGGAAATGCGGAAATCGGAATGGCTCGAGAAGAATTGCCCATAAACTACTCTGGACAGGAAATCTTCAAGGCTGCGTTCAACATTAAGTACCTCGGTGATGCTGTCAGTGCAATTTCTGGGGATACCTTCCATTTCGAGTGGAGTCCCGAAATGGAAGGTGGTTTTATAACCGATCCAGAGGAGCCAGGTTATACGGCGTTCTTTATGCCAATGGTGGCAGAATAAGGAAAAGATGTGTTACCCTAGGTAAGCAACAGCTTCTATTTCAACAAGGGCGTTTTTAGGAAGCTGAGCAACGGCAACACAGGAACGTGCAGGTTTGTGGTGTCCGAAAAACTCGGCATAAACTTCATTCATGGCTGCAAAATTTTCCATAGTTGTAAGAAACACAGTGGTTTTCACGACGGACTCAATGGAATAACCGGCATCCTCAAGAACAGCTTTGATGTTGGCGAGAACCCTTCTGGTTTGATCTTTAATGTCCCCGGATACGAGATCTCCCGTTCCAGGATCGATACCAATCTGACCGGAAAGAAAGAGAAAATTACCGACCTGGATGGCATGACTGTATGGTCCAATAGCTTGTGGAGCTTGTTCGCTTTGAATGTATTTCATTGTACCCTCCTCTTGTGATTGTTATTGCACAACAAGTTACTTTACTTCCAAAAAAAGAAGAAAGCAATTGACAATAAAGGATGCTTTGGATATGTGGATGGATGTAGGTAGGATAGCGGTAAATTGTGAAATTCTTCTTCAATTTGTAATTGCAAAAGAGTTCTAAGTGATTGAGATGGAAATGCCTCTTTATGGTGGTCTTAGAAGAGCTTCTAGCCTTCTTTCAGGTGCGAGGTAACGTCTTGTGGAATTTCCAAATTGGAAAAAAGAACCCTCAGATGAACCTTTAATTGTAGCTTTCTGCTGTATGTACTGTGCCTACGCTGCAGCAGATGCAGCCGGATCTATGAGACTTACTTATCCTGCTAACGTCCATGTAATTTTAGTCCCATGTTCTGGCCGAGTTGATGAGCTTTTTATTCTTCAGGCGTTTGAAAACGGAGCAGATGGAGTTTATGTGGCTGGCTGTGAAGAAGGTTCCTGTCATTTTGTAAATGGTAACCTTCGAGCCAAAAAACGTGTAGGAGCTGTTAAAAAACTTCTATCCGAAATAGGGCTGGAACCAGAAAGGGTTGAAATGTTTCACATAAGTGCTTCGCAGGGAGGACTCTTTGCGAAGGTAGCGAGAGATATGACCGAAAGAATTCGGTCTCTTGGAATTATTGGTTGGAATAAGTCGTAGTTTGAGCGGTTTTGTGCCGCAAAAGTAAATTGGGCTCTTCTTACAAGGAGGAACCGGCTAATGGTTGTTGCAGAAAGAAAACCTATACAAGAAATTATGGCAATGGTCGCCGAGTACAACAAGATTTTACTTGTGGGATGCAAAGGGTGCGTAACCGTATGTTGTGCCGGCGGTACCAAGGAAGTGGGAATCCTCGCATCTACCTTGAGGATTGCGAGGAAGAAAGAGGGAAAACCTTTAGAAATTATCGAGCGGACTCTTGAACGCCAATGCGATCCGGAATACATCGAACAGGTCTCCGACGTTATAGAAAAGGACGGAGTTGAAGCAATACTCTCAATGGCTTGCAGTGTTGGTCCTCAGTATATGGCTAAACGTTACAACATCCCGGTTTACCCGGCTCTAAATACAAAGTTCATAGGTGGCGCTTTAGAGCATGGGGTATGGGCTGAGTTTTGCCAGGCCTGTGGAAACTGTATTATCCATTATTTCGGTGGGATTTGTCCTATAGCTAGATGTTCCAAGAGTCTGTTCAATGGTCCGTGCGGAGGGTCAGCAAAGGGTAAGTGCGAAGTTAGCTCAGAGATAGATTGCGCCTGGCAGCTAATCTATGACCGGATGAAAGCTCTTGGAAAGCTCGATGAACTTACTAAGGTATTTCCTGTAAAAGATTGGTCAACCAGTAGGGACGGTGGACCACGAAAGGTGGTCAGGGAGGATATGAAGCTATGAAGTCTGGAAGCAAATTAGAAAAAATATTAGCCGCTGGGCATTTTGCGGTAACTGGCGAACTTGGTCCCCCGAGAGGTGCCGACGTAGAGGTCATCAAGAGAAAAGCTGAACATCTCCGAGGTGCAGTAGATGCTATTAATGTGACTGACAATCAAACATCGGTTGTCAGAATGTGCAGTATGGCGGTATGCAAGATACTTCTTGAATTGGGGCTTGAACCCAATCTTCAGATGACCTGTAGAGACAGGAATAGAATTGCTATACAAAGCGACCTTCTCGGAGCTTACGCTTTGGGAATTCGTAATGTTTTGTGCCTTTCTGGAGACCATAATAAGTTTGGTGATCATCCTCAAGCAAAGAACGTTTTTGATGTTGATTCTATGCAGCTTATTCAAATTGTAAGAAAAATGCGGGATGAAGGAAAACTTCTAAACGGACAGGAGTGCGAAGGTAAGGCCTCTTTCTTCATAGGAGCAGCAGTTAATCCCTTCGGTGATCCTTTCGATTTTAGACCAATCCGTCTTGCTAAGAAAATAGCTGCTGGAGTTGATTTTGTTCAGACTCAGTGTATCTACAATATGGAAAAATTCCGAGAATATATGAAGCGGGTTGTTGATATGGGCCTTGCTGAAAAGTGCTACATCCTCGCTGGTATCACTCCTCTTAAGTCCCTTGGAATGGCTCGGTATATGGCTCGGTCTGTTCCAGGATTGGATGTTCCTGATTATTACCTGAAACGCCTCCAGGGAGTGCCCAAGGATAAGCAGGCTGAAGAGGGCATCAAGATAGCTGTGGAGCAGATCCAGCAAATTCGCGAAATTCCTGGAGTTGCTGGAATTCACCTTATGGCTATAGAGTGGGAGCATAGAGCTAGAGAAATTATAGAAGCTGCAGGTTTACTCCCAAGACCTGAAGTTAATTAAAACCTACGGGGTAATTACAATTAGAAAAGCCCTCCTTATCAGGGAGGGCTTTTTATTTAGGAGTTAAGGGTATGGGTAGAAACAGTGTTGCTATCTCCGGCGATGTTGGAGGTACTCACGTAAGACTTGCTTTGATAGACAAGAATGGAACGATACTTTCATTAGTTAAAAGACAAGTAAAAGAGGCGTCGAAGGATGATCCCTATGCTTTTATCAAGGCTGTTGGAACCTGGTGTAAAGATCTCATGGCCAACGCTGATCAGGCTGGGTTCGGTGTTATAGGTGTTGGACTTGGTGTGGCTGGAAAAATAGACTATGAGCGTGGAGCTATCCTCTTTTCTCCGAATCTTCCTCATTTAAACGGTGTTTCTATAGCTTCTGAGCTTTCAGGTGATCTTGATTTGCCGGTGGTAATTGAAAACGATGCAAATGCCTTCGGTTTGGGAGAAGGGTGGATTGGTAGTGCAAGAGATTGGGAAAACTGGCTTGGAATTACTCTTGGTACAGGGGTTGGAGGATGTATAGTGCTGAATGGTGAGCTATGGAGAGGAGACAAAGATGCCGGTTTTTCTGGAGAAATAGGTCACACTACAATTGTTCCTGGAGGAATGCCTTGCAACTGTGGCAAAAAAGGATGCCTTGAAGCTTATGCATCAGAGAGTGGATTGAAAAAACATGTGATGGCTGACATCCAGGATGAATGGAAAAACTGCGTTTTTAAGCCCACTTATCCAGATTACTACATTGCAAACGTAAACAATATAACGGCAAAAATGCTATTCGAACAGGCTCAGGTTGGAGATCCCTATGCTAGAGCTTTATTTGATCGTTTTGGCGAGATTCTCGGAATTGCCATCTCCAACGTCTTTACAACTCTTGGGATTTTTAGGGCTGTAATAGGGGGTGGAGTAAGCAATGCATGGAGTGCCTTTTTCCCTTCCCTTGAAAAGTCGCTTAGAGAACATTGCTCCATGGTGGATTTTAGTAAAATCGTAATTTCTAAAAGTTCCCTGGGTGATAAGGCTGCCTTACTTGGTGCCGCCAGGTGCGCCTTCTCTAGTTTTGAACCATAATGAGCGGATACTTAGCAAAGTCGTTTGATAATGCTTGATTACTTTGCTCTTTATGGGTAGTAAAGAGCCTGTTTGGTTAGGAATTAGGTGTACTGCAAGATTTTGTTAAGCCCTAGAGACTAAGGAGAGGATGAGGATGCAAATCAGAGTTAACAATTTAAAGATGGTTGTTGGTGTTGTTGTTTGTTTTTTTGCTATCAATTTAGGAGCGGCTTTAGCATGTCCTACCGCTGAACAAGTTCAGGAGGGAATAAAAAAGGTGTTTAACCAAGCCTTTGAGGTTAAAAAGGTTCAGCCTTCCAAGGAACTTCCCGGAATTTGTGAGGCTCACGTGCTCGTCCAGGATAGATATAATATCCTGTATGTTGACCAAACAGGCAAATATTTCTTCGCCGGGAATCTAATCGAAGTAGCAACCGGTAAAAATCTTACCCAGGAAGCTACTCAAGAACTTAACAAGCTCACTGCTGAGGATGTTAAAAAATTGTCGTCTTTCGTTGCCTTTACAATTGGTAAAAAAGGTCCTGAATTTTACTTCATAACAGACCCACAATGCCCTTATTGTAAGAAGGCTTTACCGGTGGTCAAGAAACTGGCAGATGAGGGCAAGATTAAGGCACATGTAGTCCTATTTCCGCTTTCTATACATCCTGGAGCCAGAGAACAGTCTATCTCCATAATTTGTGACAAAAAGGGACTTCCAGGCTTAGAAAGTGGTTATAAATCCGAAAATCAATGTGAAGAAGGTAAGAAAAAAATTGACGAAGCTGAAAAGTTCCTGCAGGCAAAGGGTGTTCGTGGCACCCCATCCTATATTTTCCCAAACGGCAAAATCAACATTGGTATGATTGATTCCGAGGAAAATTTATTGAAAATGGCATCGGAGAATCAGTTGTCGAAAGAAAAATAACGTCTAAAGTAGGGACAGGTCCCCGTGCCTGCCCCTACGACCGGTTGCCCATTATCGGGGGGCGGCCACGGGGGCCACCCCTACTCGTATTCTATGCGTATTAGCGCCAAGTGTATGATGGACGGATCCGGAGCGGGTTTCAAAACAACCCTCTCTGGAGACGTTAAAAACATAGTTTGACATTACCTTACTATTTTTGTTAAAAGCTTCTTTGCTGTCTCATTCTCTGAAAATCAGTGCTTTGGAAAATTCTTTGTGGTGTTTAAGTATAAACGATGGCTCTTTTAGTGGGGAAGTGCACGTTGTTTTTTACATAAAAGGGTGTGTAGTGACTAGGAGCTATTTTCTTAACCTTTTGAGGGAGGGAGAGCCATGAAAAGGTTTTTAAGTTTTGTGTTGGTTGTCTGTATAGCAATGGCGATGCCGGCTTTTGCGGAAGAAACAATAAAAGTTGGCATTATTTTGCCTCTAACAGGCGATAAGGCAAAATTCGGTGAAATTGAAAAGAGATCCTTTGAGCTCGCTCTGGAAGAAATCAATAAAGCTGGCGGGATAAACGGGAAAAAGCTTGAGTTTCTCTTTGAAGATGATACGGGCAGACCAGATGTTGCCAGATCTGCAGCTGAAAAGCTGATCACCAAAGATAAGGTTGTTATGCTTGGAGGTGGTTACGGAAGCTCTGAAACATTTGCTATAGCAGGTGTGGCTCAACAGAATAAGGTCCCCTTCCTTGTAAATACCGGATCGGATAATAAAATTACAGAGCAGGGATGGGAGTATGTTTTCAGGCTTAATCAGCCGGTCAGTGAATACCCCAAGGCTCTTGCAAGTTTTCTTACAGAAGTTGTTAAGCCAAAAACGGTCGCCATCCTTTACGAAAACACCAATTTCGGGACATCCGGATCTAAAGAGTTCGCAAAGCTATGTGAAGAGTTGGGGCTTCAAGTTGTGATGAATGAAGGTTATGAACACGGTGGAGTCGACTTCAAGCCGCTTCTTATAAAGGTAAAAGAAAAGAATCCGGATCTTGTTTACATGATTTCTTACGTTATGGATGCTGCACTTCTTATGAAGCAGTCTATGGAAATTCGTTTGCAACCTAAGCTTTTCGTCGGCGGCGGAGCCGGTTTTACTCTTCCTGAGTTTCAGAAAAATGCGGGCAAGGCTGCAGAAATGGTTTTTTCAGCGACATTGTGGTATCAGACTTTGAAGTATCCGGGAGCCCAGGAATACTACAATAAGTATGTCGAAAAGTATAAGTCTGAGACGGAATACCATGGAGCTCAGGCTTATGCAGCCGCCTATGTTATAGCCGATGCTTTGAAGCGAGCTAAATCCCTTAAACCTGAAGATGTTAGACAGGCTCTTGCAGAAACCGATCTTATGACAGCTTACGGACCTGTAAAATTTATCTCTTACGACAAAATGACCAACCAAAATAAGCTCCCAACCTATCTCGTGCAGTGGATTGACGGCAAACTGGAGCTTGTATGGCCTAAGGAAATTGCCACAAAGCCTTATGTCTATCCTATAGATTGGGATAAGGTTTGGGGTAAGTAGAAGGTCTTTTTAACGCAAGGGAGGAGAGCTTTCTCCTCCTTTGTCTTTAAAGCGAAACCAAAAGGCACTTTCCTCAGGAGGAAATAAAAGTCAGATGTATACCTTTCTTCAAACCCTGGTAGCTGGATTTTTGATTGGTGGAATTTATGCTCTTGTGGGTATTGGTATGACTCTTATCATGGGAGTAATGAAGATCATCAATCTCGCTCATGGCCAGCTTATGATGGTGGCTATGTATTTAACCTACGTTCTGTTCACTCAGTTTCATATTGATCCTTATGTGGCATTAATTGTAACCATGCCAGCGCTATTCCTGCTCGGGATTTTTATTCAAAAGTATTTTCTGAATCCGCTCATCAAAGTAGAGTCTATCCTTCCTGAAAATCAGGTGCTAATGACGGTGGGTATCGGAATGGTTCTTACGGAGATTATGCGTTTTATCTTTAAGTCTGATTACAAATCGGTGAAAACCTCCTATAGCATGTCAGCTATATATCTCAAAGGCATCTCGATAAATCTTCCCATGCTGATAGCCTTTGGAATTGCCGTAATTCTTACAATTGCTCTTTTCTGGTTTCTCCTGAAGACGGATTTAGGAAAATCCATTAGAGCCACAGCTCAAAATAAGGAAGCAGCTATTCTTTTGGGAGTTGATGCTGAATGGATCACGGTTCTTACTTACGGAATTGGAGCAGGACTTGTGGCTGCCGCTGGATCTCTTCTGCTGCCCATTTACTATCTTTTCCCGGATATTGGAGGTCCCTTTACTTTAAAAGCGTTTGTCATCACCATGCTTGGTGGAATGGGAAGCACGGTGGGAGCTATTGTGGGTGGAGTTGTCCTAGGACTTGCCGAATCGTTTGGTTCTACTTATATATCCATGGCTCTAAGAGATACTGTAGCAATGGTTATTTTCGTTCTTGTGCTTATTTTTCTTCCAGGTGGATTGAAGAAAATCACAAAGATATAGAGGTGTGTAGCTGATGGACAAGAAAAAAGCTCTTTTTGCTCTTATAGTGATCTTGGCGTTACTACCCTTGGTTTGGACTTCTGATTACTATCGTCACATATTTATTCTGACCTTTATTTGGGTCATCATTGGCTCAGCGTGGAATCTTCTTTCCGGTTACGCTGGCCAGGTATCTTTTGGTCACGCAATATTCTTCGGAACGGGAGCTTACACTGCGGGGCTTTGTGTTACTAAACTCCATATTTCCGCCTGGTGGGGGATGCTTTTTGCTGGTCCAGTAACGATGCTTGTAGGGTTCATTATAGGATGGATCTGCTTTAGGCTGAGAGGCCCATACTTTGCTCTTGCTACTATAGCCTTTGGAGAGATTTTTCTCCAGGTAGCTAAAGTTTGGAAGAGCCTTACAGGTGGTATGCTGGGTATTCTTATTATCCAGAGTTTTCGCAGTAAGTTGCCTTACTACTACATTGGTCTGGCGCTGGCTCTGCTATGCATTGCTGTAGTGTATAAAGTCGTTAATTCAAAGTGGGGATATTACTTTGTTGCTATACGTGAAGATCAGGATGCTGCAGAAGCTATTGGAGTTAGTTCCTTTCGCTACAAAACCATAGCCCTTCTCATAAGTTCCTTCTTTACAGGACTGGCTGGCGCTTTCTACATGAATTACATGGCTTTCATTGATCCCCAGGTTGTGTTTTCTCTTCACCATATATCCATTATGGCAATTCTTGTAAGCATTATCGGTGGCGTCGGAACTATCTGGGGTCCTCCTCTAGGAGCTTTCATCATGGTATGGCTTCAGGAAACTTTCAGAAGTTCTCTCTTTGGATTGGCCCCCCGGTGGATCAGTGAAGCTCACGTGCTAGCATTTGGCATCCTGGTCATCCTTGTAATTCGATATCTTCCTAATGGTATTGTGGGAGACTGGCATAAGATTGTTGCTGTCTTTTCTCGGAAAACGACTCTTCTGTCTCAGGAAAAATCGTAGCAAGAACGACGCCCGGGTCGTTCATTTCTTAAAAGGGGGATTGCATAATGGCTTTCTTCTCTGTTCAGGGACTTACTAAACGTTTTGGAGGGCTTGTTGCCGTAAATAACCTTAGCTTTTCCGTTGATGAAGGAGAAATATTGGGACTGATAGGTCCTAATGGATCAGGAAAGACAACCGTTTTCAATCTTATCATGGGAGTTTATCATCCATCTTCTGGAACGATTGAATTCAAAGGGCGTATTCTTAACGGGCTTCCTACCTGGAAGATATGTAAGCTTGGAATCGGAAGAACCTTTCAAATAACAAGGCCATTGAGACGTATGACTGTCCTTGAAAATGTGATGACCGGTGCTTTTGCCAGGACTGATTCCTTTGAAGTTGCAAAGGAAAAGGCAAAAGAGGTGCTGGATTTTTGCGGTCTTGGACATAAAACTCATTTTCTTGGTAAAGAACTCACCGTTGCTGACCGTAAACGCCTTGAGATTGCAAAAGCTCTTGCAACGAATCCCTCTCTTTTGCTGCTCGATGAAGTCATGGCTGGACTCACGCCACAGGAGCAAATGGAAGGAGTGGAACTCGTTAAAAAAATTAGAAATTCGGGTGTGACTGTGATCATAGTAGAACATATAATGCATGTAATCATGGGGCTTTGTGATAGAATTTTGTGCATTAATTATGGACAGGCAATAGCCTGTGGTAGTGCAGAGGAAGTGGCAAGCCATCCTCAAGTAATTGAAGCTTACCTTGGAAAGGATTGATGGAGTATGCTGGTTCTAGACCACGTTGATGCTGGATATGGCGATATACAGGTATTGTGGGATGTATGTCTTGAAATTAAACGTAATGAGTTTGTAGTTTTGGTTGGGTCAAATGGTGCTGGCAAGAGCACCACTCTTCGCACAATTTCGGGCATTGTTCGTCCTATGAGAGGTTCTATTATCTTTGATGCCGGTAACGGTCCTGTAAGGTTAGATCAAGTTCCACCTCACAAAATCATAGAGCTTGGGATTGCTCACGTGCCAGAGGGAAGACAGCTTTTTCCGGAAATGACCGTTCAGGAAAATCTGGAAATGGGATCTCTTACTCCTAGAGCGAAAGCTAAACGACGTGAAACTATGGAATGGGTTTTTGAAATTTTCCCCCGTCTTAAGGAGCGAAGAAAGCAACTGGCTGGAACTCTATCAGGTGGTGAACAACAGATGTGCGCCATTGGACGAGGTTTAATGTCACGTCCAAGCATGATACTTTTTGATGAGCCATCTCTCGGTCTTTCTCCTCTTCTTACGAAAGAGATTTTCCGGCTGATTCAACGAATTCACCAGGAAGGTATCACAGTATTCATGGTAGAGCAAAACGTAAAACAAACCCTTGCGATTTGCGATCGAGCTTATGTAATAGAAAACGGAAGGATAGTTATGGAAGGGCGAGGAAAGGATCTTCTCGAAGATGAAAATGTAAAGAAGGCATATTTGGGTGTTTGATATTAACCTAGTTTTAAAAAGGGAGCAGGTGATAAGCCATGGAAAAGACCAGAAAAAACTTAAAAGAAGCCTTTGCAGGGGAATCTCAGGCAACAAGGAAGTATCTTGCCTTTGCTGAAAAGGCTCTAGAAGAAGGATACCCGGGAATTGCCAGACTTTTTAAAGCAGCCGCCGCTGCTGAAATGGTTCATTCCCTTAAGCACCTTAAGGTATTGAAGGGAATAGGTTCCACAAAGGAAAATCTTCAGGATGCTATTTCCGGAGAGACGCACGAATTTACGAACATGTATCCCCAGATGATTTCCGAAGCTATTGAAGAAGGAGAAAAGCAGGCAGAAATTAGTTTCAAGTATGCTAATGAAGTCGAGAAGGTTCACGCTGAACTCTACAAAAAAGCTCTAGAGAACATGGAAAACTTTCCCGAAAAGGACTATTACGTTTGTAAGATATGCGGCTATACTGCAGAAGATCATCCCCCGGATAAATGCCCAGTTTGTGGAGCAGCTCAAAAACAGTTTTTCAAAGTTGACCCCGATTTCGGAAAGCTCTTTTAGCTTTGGCCTTTTGTGGTATGTTTGCCCCCGCTCAATAGGGGCGTATTGCAATACGCCCCTACCATTCCCACAGGTGGGGTAATTTTCGAATACCTCCATAGAGGCGACCGGCCGCTCGCCATACAGTCAGCAATTTTAGAATACTCCCTGTAAAATATTTTGCCTTTTTCTGCCTGCCTGAAGTATAAAAAATAAAAATGCAAAGAGATGGTCATGAAGACTTAAGGATTGGGAGGAAAGGAACTGTGAGCTTGAACGGGGGGCGGTATAAGGAAGCCGGAGTTGATTTAGAGAAAGCAGTTAAGCTGGTGGATAGAATAAAACCCTTTGTTCAGAAAACGATAACGCCTGGTGTGAAAAGCGAAATCGGGAGTTTTGGAGGGTTTTTTTCTATAAACTGCGATGAAATCAAAAACCCGGTTCTTGTTGCTTCAACTGACGGAGTCGGAACCAAACTGAAAGTAGCCTTCCTTGCGAAGAAATACGATACTGTTGGAATAGATCTTGTCGCTATGTGTGTTAACGACATTATCGTCTATGGCGCCAGACCCCTTTTCTTTTTAGACTACATTGCAATGGCTCAAATAGACCTTGACGTTTTGGAAGCCGTTATCTCTGGTATTGCAAAAGGCTGTAAGGAAGCTTCTTGTGCACTAATAGGCGGCGAAACTGCCGAAATGCCCGGTTTTTACCAACCAGGAGAATTCGATCTTGCCGGTTTCGCCGTGGGTGTAGTCGATGAAGAAAACATTATAGATGGCTCAGGTATAAGTTTTGGTGACGTGTTAATCGGCCTTGCTTCGAATGGTCTTCATTCGAATGGTTATAGCCTTGTCCGAAAGATTATTTTCGACCAGCTTGGGTATACGCCTGAAACGTTTATTTCGGACTGTGGGGTTACGGTAGGAGAAGAACTCCTTAGACCTACAAGAATATATGTGCCCGTTGTGATGCGCCTTATTCGGAAGCAAGTTCCTATAAAGGGAATGGTCCATATCACCGGTGGTGGATTTCTAGATAATATCCCGAGAGTCCTGCCGCAATCGTGTCAGGTGGTGATTTCAAAAAAATCATGGGAAGTTCCTCCGATATTTTCATTCTTACAAGAAGTAGGACATATAAGCGATGAAGAAATGTTTAGAGTCTTCAACAACGGGATTGGATTTATTCTTATAGCCAGTAGAGAAAGTGCAGAAACCATCCTGGAAGAATGTCAGGTCATGAATGTTAAAGCTTACAAAATTGGATTTGTTGATCAACGCCGTGATTCTGAGTCACCTCAGGTCATTTTTGTTGAATAATGGTTTGTAAGAATTGTTCTTGCCCCGATCCAGCCCCATTCCATCCGCATGCGGGGGATAGAAGTGGCGGAATTGTCCTGATAACATTTACATGCAGGCCGAAGACCTGCCTTTAGGTTTGGTTATTTTTTGTCATGAGCACACCAGGAGCCGCTATTTTTCGAACTATTTCCCAAAGACTGTCTCACTATCTTCACGGGAAAGATCTAGCTCTCAGACTTGCTTTGATATGCTTTTTTTCGAAAGGGCATTTGCTTATAGAAGATTTGCCGGGTTTGGGTAAAACCACCTTAGCACTCGGACTTGCTAAGGTGCTTGGGCTGGACCTAAGCCGTATTCAATGTACCAATGACCTCCTCCCGTCTGATGTTACAGGGGTTTCAGTGTATGATCGTGAATCTGGAGTTTTTAAGTTCCACCCAGGGCCTATTTTCCACAACATTGTGCTGGTGGATGAAATCAATCGAGCGAGTCCAAAAACCCAAAGTGCCTTACTTGAGGCTATGGGAGAAAAACAGGTTACAATAGAAGGAAATACCTATCCTTTGCCTCAGCCTTTCTTTGTGATAGCAACTCAAAACCCTGCCGAAACCTTTGGAGTCTTTCCTCTTCCCGATTCGCAACTGGACCGATTTGCCATGAGAATTCAAATCGGATATCCTCATCGTGATGCAGAGCGCCAGATTTTGCAGGGTGGAAGCAGGCGGCGAGAAATCTATTCCATCGAGCCAGTAACCAATGCGGAAGAGATACTTGAAATGCAGCGAGCAATTCGGCAAGATGTTTATGTGTCCGATAGGGTTATGGAGTATATTCTCGACATTGTAGAAGCAACCAGAAAAAGTCTTCTTCTGCGAGTGGGACTTTCAACTCGAGGAGCTCTCGCTCTTATTAACGCAGCTAAAGCCGATGCTTACCTGAGCGGGAAAGATTACCTTAGCCCTGAAAACATAAAATTTGTAGCTCCCTACGTGATATCTCACCGAGTTGAATTTAAGGAAGAGTACGCTAGAGAAAGCGCTTTGAAAAAGCAGGAGGTTATCAAATCAATAGTGGAAAGTATCCCCGTTCCGGTCATGTAAAGATAGAAAAAGCCGGTTTTCTTTATATTCTCTCCACTATCTTCATAGCTCTTGCTGGCATCAATACCGCTAATAATCTGGTGTATCTGGTTGTTTCCTTTATGCTGGCTTCTATGCTGGTGTCCGGCATGACTTCCCAGTACAACCTTAGAGGTCTAACGGTGAACCTTGTTTTTCCGTCGGAAATATTTGCCAGGAAACCTTTTATCGCCGTTGTGGAATTGACCAATGGACGACGACGGATACCGGCCTTTTTCATAAGAGTCGAAGTAATGGGAGCAACATCCACGATTATGTTTCTTAAACCCGGTGAAAGTCGAAGAATCTTTCTCCAGCTTTCTTTTTCTAACAGGGGATTATATCAAAAACTGCCGGTTATCATTATGTCCCGTTTTCCCTTTGGTTTCTTCAGTCGGGCTATCCTGGTGGAGTATGTTCACGAAATTATAGTTTATCCAGAACCTCTTGAGTGCGACGGTGAAACAATAGCCAAGCCTCAGGATCTAAAAGAAGAGCATGGTAGTGGAACTCAACGTAACATGATTGGTTGGGTCGAGGAGGAAATCGTTTCTATAAGGAACTATCAGGAAGGGGATCCCAAAAAGCTTATCAACTGGAAGGCAACGGCTAAGACGGGAATTCTAAAAGTAAATGAGCGAGCGCTTGAGCAACCAAGGGTCTTTATTATTGACCTATCGGATGTTTCTAGAGAAAACCTTGAACACAATCTTTCCTGCGCAACCTATGTGGCAATAGACTTTGTTAATAGAGGATATCTCGTGGGGCTGAAGGGTTTAGATGTTTTTATACCGCCACAAAGTGGCAGCGCTCATTTGAAAAAACTTTTGGAGGTTCTTGCCTTGTATGCACTCGATGAAGTTCCTGCTTGATGGTTTTGCTCTGGTTTTGATCGCTCTTTGCTTTGGTATCAACCTGTCCGAAATATCCATCCCCTGGATTATCACAGGCTTTGGTGTAATTTGCCTGGAACTGGCTTTTTCGGTTAGAAATGCCACCTGGCGCTTAAAAATGCCTCGCTGGCTTCTTAATACTTTGGCTCTTGGTGTAATTGCCGTTACAGTGTTTCGTATAAACTGGGATAATGCGGTTAACGTTTTACTGGAATGTTTTATATGTCTTACGGCAATAAAATGGATAGAACGCCAAAAGGTTCGGGACTACCTGCAGATACTCGCTCTATGCCTTTTTGCCCTCGTAAGTCATGCCTTTTTTACCTTTGGTATGGCTTATCTCTTTACCGTAATGGCAACCATGATAATCGCCACATCAGCTCTCGTTGTTCTTACCGGATTTGCCGAACTGGAGAACCAGAACCATCTCCTCGGCAGCCATTATAAACTGCCCCTTTCATGGCTTTTCGGATTTTCCTTTGTTTTTCTCGTGGTTTCCTTGCCTCTGTCTTTCTTCCTGTTTTTTATCCTCCCGAGAACTGAGACGCCATTTCTTGCCTTTCTAAACCGTGAACAGGTTAGCTATTCTGGTTTTTCAAATGTTGTAGAACTGGGAAGCGTTGAAAAAATTCAGGAAGATGAGACGGTAGCATTTAGAGCTATAGTTCAAGATATTCCGCCCAAAACCCCCATGTATTGGCGTGGAATTGTTTATGATAGTTTTGACGGACACTCCTGGAAGTCGTCGGCAATTGAAAGTCATTCCGAGGCGTCCCGAGCGAAGCGAGGGAACTCCGAGGAACCTTCCCCGAGGAAGGAGATTCCTCACTTCGCTCGGGATGACAGCCTTAACGGTAGTGAAAGACCCAACACTAAAATCTCCGGCTTTTCAATACCTCAAACCGTTATTATGGAATCTTCTGGGCATAAGTTTCTCTTTTGCCTCGATATTCCGATTAGCGTGAAAGGGCTTTCAAAATGGCGAGTCGGTGCTATTCAGGATGACCAGGTATTTGTTGTGGATCGCCCTGTGGATAGGCGAGTAAGGTATGAGTGCGTTTCGGTGTTTGGAACCTATGAAATGGAGCTTTCTGAGCGGGAATGGGAGCATTATACCGCCATTCCTGAAAATTGGGATAGTGAATCGCCAATTCGGCGTCTTGTGCAGGAAATTGTTGGGTCTTCAAAGGATCAAACCGAAATCGCCTGGAAATTTGTGAATTGGTTGAAAAGTTCGCCCTTCCAGTATGCGGCATCAGAACTTCCTCTGTCCAATACAGCCCTGGAGGATTTTCTTTTAAAAACAAAGCGAGGCAATTGCGAATACTTTGCTTCGGCTCTTGCTGTTATGTTGAGAATGGCCGGGATTCCTGCAAGACTTGTCGGAGGATATTACGGGGGCTATTTCCACACCCTCGGTTCTTACTATCTCGTGCTTCAGAAGAACGCTCACGTTTGGGTAGAAGCTTTCTTTGGAAACCTCGATGAACAACAACATGCTGGAAAAGGCAGGTGGATACGTTTAGATCCCACACCTCTTCCGCCAGACTTTGAACGAAGAGTCCGGCTAAGCCTGTGGTTCAGGATTAGGCTTGCTCTGGATTTTGTCCAGTATTCTTGGAACAGACTGGTTGTCCAATATGATGTGAAAGAACAGGAAAAAATTGCGAAAAAGATGGGAGAAAAGGTTTTTCACATGAGAGAATCCCTGTCACATCTTAAAAATCTGAACTTCGCAGAAGTGTTTAAAATGTTCAAAAATTTTATAGCCAAAGAACGACTTGAAGTTAGCATTATTTTTGCAGTCTTTGTACTTTTTGCTGGGGTGGCGCTATTGGTTCGAACTTATGGTTACCGCAGAGCTCATGGACGATTATTAAGGGATTTTGAACAGTATTTTGGTAGTAAAGCTTCTGCTCGCCAACCTTACGAAACCCTTTGGGAATGGTTTTTGCGGATAGAAAATAATCTCGATCCAGCGGACCGAGATCGGGGACGTGCCTTTGTTGAAATTTATGAACGATGTCTCTACGGTTCTGAAGGTTTTAGTGAGGAGAATATAAAGCAATTGAAGAAATTGCTTAGTTCTTGAAAAGAATGGAGTTTATTGTAGATTCATGGAGCCTCGCCTCCAGACTGTCATCCTAAGCGATGTAGGGACAGGCTTATGTGCCTGCCCTGATGTGGGCAACCATGTAGGGGCAGACCTGCGCGTCTGCCCGGCAGACCCGTGCCCTGGAATGACAGATAGGCAGGTTTTATGTTTGAACTGTGTAAAACTGGGAAGGTGACAATGTTTAAGGTTATTAAAGCTTCGGCTGGATCAGGGAAAACTTACCAGCTTACGTTGAATTACCTGAAGCATTTAAGTCGAGGAAACAGGCCAGACGCATCAGTTATTCGTTCAATACTTGCCATAACATTTACCAACAAAGCTGCTGCCGAAATGAAGCATCGAATAGTGAAGGCACTTAAAGAAATCGCTCTTGGAACTCCTATGGGGCTTGAGCTAGGCAGGATTACCGGAATCTCTAAGGACAATGCCTCACAATGGCTCGATATAATCATCCGCAACTATGACGATTTTCGAGTTCAGACTATTGATAGCTTTGTTTTTCATCTTTTGCAGACTATGGCCTGGGAGATGCGTATCAGGCCTGATGCGGAACCAGAATTAAATACTGACCGAGTTCTGGGAAAGGCCTTTGATCGGCTCTTGCTCAAAATGGGAAATGATGAGCATCTGGAGCGCATATTTGGAGAAGCTCTCAGGTGTTTTCTTGAACTCGAAAATGCATCTGGCTTCAACCCTGAGAAACACTTTAGGAAAAAAATCAGGAATATTTTCGAAACGGCAGTTCTAAAGGTTGCCTCGTCTTCAAGTGTCAATCGAGGTAAATATGCTCTACTGTCCTTTGAAACACTGAAAGATCTGAAAGAGCGTGCAGCAAAAATTGCTCAGGAAATTTTAGCCATCTGTGAAAGGGATAAGATACAACTTTACAACAAAGCAAAAGATGCCTTTGAAAAATTTGCTAGACAGGATGGGCAAAAGGATCCGGGAAATTCCGAATATTTCAGGAAAAGTAGCATATCGAAATTTGTGAAACAGTCCAAAAAGCCTTTAGATTTAAGCCAACTTGACCAGCTCTATCAGAAATTTAAAGAAAGCTTTTCTGAATATTTGCTGGCTTATGCTATTGTTCGCATAGTCCCCTATGCGAACCTCCTTTCTGAGCTTACAAAAGAGATAGAAGCTATTTCCAGCAGTGAGGGCATTATACTTTCAGGACAATGGACAAGAATGGTTTTGGAACATCTAAGGGATCATGTGCCCGCGGTTTATTTTTCTCTGGGAGAAAGGCTTAAGCATTTTCTCATTGATGAATTTCAAGACACAAGCCGAGAACAATGGGAGACACTATTTCCGCTTATCGAAAACGCCCTTTCTGAAGGCGGAAGCCTTATCTATGTTGGAGATCCCAAACAGTCCATTTATATATGGCGCCAGGCAGATCCAGCTCTTTTTAGCGAAGCTATGAAAGCCTTCCCCAGCGTTCAACCTGATGTTGAAACGCTCAGGATAAACTGGCGATCTGCCAAAGAGATTGTTGAATTCAACAACACTTTGTTTTCCTCTCTCGATGAAACTCTTCTGGAAACAGTGGTGAAAAAATACCTAGGAATCTCCGAGGAGATCCCTCGCTTCGCTCGGGATGACAGTATAGGGTTGTCATTTCGAGGTCGGGATGACAGTACAGGGTTGTCATTCCGAGGGCGAGATGAAAATACAGGGTTGTCATTCCGAGGCACGAAGTGCCGAGGAATCTCCTGTGATATTGCCTCCGATGACTTTGTAAAAAGGTGCGTTCAGGACATTAAGCTTAATTTTGATAATGTGGTTCAAGAACTTCCCGATTCTTGTCATGGAACATCCACCAGACCTTGCGGTTCTGTGGAAACGATCATAATTAAAGGTTCCAAAGAGGGAGATCGAAAAGTCGAAATCAAAGAGAAACTAATTGAGAAAATTAGCAATTTTGCTTCTTCAGGCGTGCCTCTTTCAGACATTACCGTGCTTACCAGAACAAATGAACAAATCAAGTTTGTTTTTTCCTCGCTCTGGGAAGCCGGCATCCCGGCAGTGACGGAACATTCATTGAGGATTGAAAAATCCTCTACGATAAAGGCTGTGGTTAATTTTCTCAAGTTTATTCATGATCCAAAGGATGAGTCTTCTCTCGTGGGATTTCTCCAGAGCGACCTTGCCAGAGGCTTGAACGATGTAGAGTGTTTTGATGAAAGCTGGATTTTTGAAGCACATGATAAGAACCTTTCGCTTTTTAAGTATATTCGAGAATTTCACCAGGACGTTTACAACTCTGTTTTCGCTCCTTTTATTGAGAGAGCAGGCTATGAAACAGCCTATGATCTTGCTCGCTGGGTAATACAGCGTTTCGATGTTAGGCGACGATTTCCTGAAGAAAGCTCCTTTGTGCTGAGGTTTCTGGAATTGATAAATAATCTGGAAGAAAAGCTGGGAAGGTTTGTGAGCCTTTCAGAGTTTATTTCCTTGTGGGAAAAGGAAGTAGCAGAAGAACAACTGGGCATTCCGGAAAGCATTGGAGCTCAATTGCTAGTATCCAGCGAAAGCGATGTTGAAAACAATAAAGGCGCCGTGCGTATTATGACTATTCATGGAGCGAAAGGACTTGAATTTCCCGTTGTTATATTGCCGTTTCTTGACTGGGACTCAAATAATCCTGAGGTAATAGTGCTTGAAGATGGGAGACTTGCAAGAGTTTCCAAACCCTATCCAGAGGAAGTCAGGAACGCCGTTTTAAAGAAGAAAAAGGAAGAACTCATAGAGTCTTTTAATTTGCTCTATGTGGCTTTCACTAGAGCTCGCAACCACCTTGTTGTTATGATTCCAGGTGAAAACTCACCCCCTATTGCCCATTTTCTCTGTAACTTGTTGGGATTGTTATCTTAGCCCGAGCCATTCTTCGAGGGTGGGGGCTTTGTAGAAAGTGCTGAGAGGCGTATCAAGGGATGACTGGGCTGTTATTTCAATCCCGTTGTGAAATACTGAAACGGGTCTATCAGCCGAAACGGTTATTACCACTACTTCGGGGTGCCGTCTTGTAAATCTTAGAGCGGAATTAAACCGAGCACCCCTCGATCTATCCTCGTTTGGAACGGCCAATCCGTCAAGCAAACATGAAAAGGCATGAAGATGAAGATCTTTTCCAATGTGAATGGCTCCATCGAGCATTGAAAGTCTGCATGCAAGTTCAAGATTTTCTTTTTTGTTTAAAGGAAGTGGCTCGGCAAGATGCTGACCGGACAGCTTCAACGGATTAGAACCAAGATCCACAACAATACAGGCTCCGTATTGCTTTTCTGTGGCTTCCTGGACGATGTGGAGAATAATTGACAATAGATCGTCCCTCGTATCGCTATCAAGGTCTGATTCTACAAGGATTTCTTCAAATTCCACAAGAGTAGCTCTACGGTTTGTGGCAAGAAACTTCCCCTCTGCGAAACTGCATACTACCTTACGGTTAATAAAAAGAAATCCATAGGTTCCGCGAAAGTCTGCCACAATGGCCGGTGAATGGATAGTTTCAGAAGCTATGCCAACAATGTGTTTGCCATCAGAAATGAGAGCGGTTTGCGAATGGCGAACAGCAGTTAGTAATTTTCGGACATGTTTGGTGTTTGTGAGTAGTGGTTGTTCATAGGATGGAAATTTCATAAGAAATTTTATGTTGCTAAGCTTGGATGATTCAACGATAGCCAATTTTCCTTCCGGAAGTTGCCCTTCTTCTGGTGTTTTGGATATTTCAAGGATGGCTTCAAGAACATTTGAAACCATGTAAGGCATATCCCAGCCGATAAGCAGGTTAAGTTCATCCATGATATAATCACGCACTGCATAAGAAGCATATTCTCGAAGCACAAGCCGAGATGTGGCTGTGTAAAAGGCATCGTCTATAGCAAAGTCGTGGGAAAGCACACAAACAGCATTTTCAAGCCACCTTTCTATAGGACCTGTGGATGCTATGTCGGGGTGATGTTCTGCAAACCACATTTGGTAGAATATGTTCCCGGTTCTACCACCATACGAAATTACACCGCTTAGTCCTAGATCCTTTTCGGGAACCATTTCCCCGAAAAGGGTCATGCCGTCCAGCCTATAGGGGCAACTTCTCCAGGCACTTGAGTCCACGTAAAGTTCTTTTATCCGACGTTCATGACCATCCAGTAACTGATAGGGGTCGTAAAGTATTAGAGGATCGTCGTATTTCTCGGCGTAAAGAAGAGCAACCTTCGTTGGTCTGCCGCAAAATCTGGAAAGACCTTCGCTGAGACCTTCTAGGACGTTAAAAATCCTTAATCGTTTACTGAATTCGGTGACCACCTCTCAGCTTTCCTATGTGTTTACTCCATAATGCCATCTTTGAGATCCTCTGGAGACCATACAGGTATCGGTCCCGATTGTCCTGTCTCAGGGTCATAGCGATAACGGTAAGAGCAAGGATTTCTGTAGGTTGTGAACATGTGTTTCCAGCCTCGCTGATAATATGGACAGTCATCGTTAAAACAGACGTAAAAGAATTCAGAAGTCCAGGTAGAAAATAGCGGAACTCGCCACTTTTTCATTTTGGATCCACAATGAGGACAAATGGTTACGTCTTTCTTTTCTTGCTCCATGGATCATTCGCTCCTTTCTTTATCATCATCTTCATCTTCTTCTTTGAGTTCTTTTATGCGCTGTTCAAATTCTTGTGGATCAAAGTTTCGGTTCCGCATGAAAAGATCGGCAAATTGCTTCATCGTTTCTTTCATGACTTCTCTATAGTTTGGGACGTGACGATCAAAGATTTCAGCAATCTTTTCATAGGATAACTGGTTTAGATCTTCGCAGAGCCGCAAATATTCTTCTCGCTTATCTTCCGGAAGGGCTTTAACCATGTTTTGCCCTAAAAGGTTTTCAAAAAGTTTGTACATGTCGTTTAGGAGTTTTTTTAGAGATTCGGGTGAGTGCTTTTCTCCCTTTTTTTCAACAAGCACTCTGCAAAAGTTCATAATGTAAGGGTTCTTCATTGAAAAAGGCGTAATGCCGGCAAGATCTCTTGCTGTGGGAGGTCTTTTAGTTGTCACTGTTGTTTCTCCTCTCTTTTTGCTTTTCGATTCGGAAAAATTCCATTACGGTTTATTTAACCACGTTTATGAACATGTTGCAATGGATAAGGAGAGGGGTTGATTATGAGCGCTGAAAACTACAGGGCTATTATTCAATCTTACCTGGGTCAGGCTTTCGCAAAGGGTGTAGATTCCTTAAAAGAATCTATTCCGGCTCGTCTGGAAGGTGATAACCTGGTATTTAGAGCTTTTGGAGCAAATTGCTATGTGAATCAAGACGGCGTTTTTCTTAACGAACGCAGTGAAGAAGGTCCTAAAGGTGTTCTTGTAAGCCTTTACGTTCTTCATGCCCCTTCTAACGAAATAACGGCTGTTTCTTCGTGGCAGGCTTTCAGAGATTTGCCGAACACCATGCCTTACTGGGGAGCTTTTAGATCTAATGCGGAGGAGCCACTTATTCCTTTTGTGGAGAAAATTTTTTCTTTACGAAACAAGATTTGTGAATGGCTTGGAGGCTACATTGAGGAAAACACTCCTGGCGATTTTGCTTTTGTTGTTTTCCCTTTACCGAAGCTTCCGCTTCTTTACATCTTTTATCTACCTGACGAAGAATTCCCTGCCGAAGCCAAATGTCTCTTTGCTGATCAGTATCCTTTCATGCCGGTTGATGCTCTTGCAGATGTAGCTGAACACACAAGCCGTCTTATGATAGAATTTGTTAAAAAGGGAGATATTCCATGACTAATGAGCGAAAGGAAAATAAGTCAACCGTAAGAATTTCGGTGTCGATTCACTTTGGGGATACGGACCCCTATGGGGTTGTTTACTTTGCTTCCTATTTTAGATATTGCCACCACGGTATCGAAGCGTTTTTTCAACATTATGGTTTTCCACCGCATAAATATTTTCGAAATGTGGATAGAGGTTTTGGTCTGCCGGTGGTGGAAGCTTCCTGCCGATTTCTAAAACCCGTTAAATATGGCGATGAACTCTGGCTCGATGTTTCGGTTAAAAAATTCAAAAGCAAGGCGGTAACTTTCGAATTCAGCTTCTATGAAAAAGAAAGTGAACAGCTTGTTGCACAGGGTGAAGCCACCATTGTTGCAATAGACCGAACATGGAAAGCCTGTGATCTTCCTTCTGAAATTCTTGAATGTCTTTACAGAATTTGCGGCTAGAAAACTGTTACATTTCCTAGCCGCAAACCAAAGTAAACATTAACAGCAACAAGATGCGGTAGCCTGTGATGACACTTCAGTTGAAGACTTTAGCGGTAAAGATTTGACAGCATTTTTGACTTTTTCAATGTCTTCTCTGGAAAGATTAAAATTCTTGTTTTTCTGAATGCCTAAATCGGTTGTGATTACAAGGTAAGCACCCATAGGCACACCAGCGCTTTGAAGCGTAGCTTTTGCGCAGCCTATTTCACAACCGTCTATTACGACCATAGCAGGGGCATCCTTTGCGGATTGAACAAAACCACTTAGACGTCCTCCAATTCCGGCAAGACAATACATTTTTCCGAAGCCTTCAACTGTAAGTTCCACCGCAGCCTGATTTGAAAGCTGTCCAACGTTTGATCCGCCAGAACAGGCAAGAATCATTATGTTTCCTGATGGTACTTCACAACTGCATTTTTCAACCGACATTTACGTCACCCCCTTCTTGTTGCTAATACCAAGAAAAGTCACATTTTCATTTCTTGAGCCACTTTTTCACTTCTTCCTTTGTTGGGACTTTACCAACGCACTTCACGTCCCCATCAATGATAACCGCTGGAGTGCCGAAAACTCCGTATGAAGCGATTTTGTTGGGATCGGTTACTTTTTCAACATTTGCCGCAATCCCGGCTTCTGCTAAAGCATCCATAACGATAGATTCGGTTTGCTTGCATCTAGGGCATCCCGGGCCCAGAATTTTGATATCCATAGTCGCTCCTCCTCTTTTTTTGTTTGTTTAAGTTTTGAAAACAAATTTGGTAACGATCAACCGTTATGGCTTTTGTCATAATGTTCTTGATTTCAGTATCATCCTCAAGCCATTCCTCAAGAAGCTGAATTAGCGTCTTTGCATAAGGATTGGGAGTTTCTCGGTGGATGCGATAATTGACCCATAGGTTTTCTTTGGAAAAAGTAATCAGATCAGCTTCTTCCAGAACTTTTAGGTGCTTTGATATGGTTGGTTGAGCAAGACCAATCAAAGCCTGTATTTCGCAAACACACATTTCCCTTTTCAAAAGAGCCTTTACGATCTTAACTCTATTTGGTTCTGACAAAGCCTTCATGACTTTGATGAATTGCTTCATAACGTTTTCCTTCCTCTTTGCGTATTTCTAAATGTTCATATAGTTTTGCGATCCAAAAGTCAAGAAAACATTTCCAATTTTGAATGCCATTTTTCACTTCTTGCAGGCAATTGGAAAAATTTGTTGGAGAAAGGTTTTCGTTTAGAGTAAAAAAACAACCTCACGTGAGAAGCTTCAAATCTAAAAGATCCTGGTTGAGAGGAAGGTGGCTAATGAGGGAGGGGTTTAGAAAAAACTTTTTCCATTCCTTATGGATTGGCTTTCTTGCAGGGGCTTTTGGAGGGCTTGTGGGTCTCGGAGGAGGAGTGGTTATGATTCCTCTTATGGTAGCCGTCCTTGGACTTTCACAGCATCGAGCACACGGGACAAGCCTTCTGGCTCTGGTTTTTACAGGACTTACCGGAGCCATAACCTACGGGCTTAAAGGAGAAGTTGATATTATGGCGGCGATAACTCTCTCTGTAACCGCTACCTTTGCCGCTATCCTAGGAGCTAAGTTCGCCAATAGTCTTCCAGAATGGAAGCTCAAAAGATACTTCGGAGCTTTTCTGATTTTTGCCTCACTTGTGCTTGTGTTAAAACCCTTTTTGCTGGCTCATTACCATGTAACCATCACAGGAGTTTCGAAAATTATCGGCTTGCTTTTTGTTGGTATAGCTACGGGCTTTCTGGCAGGCATGATGGGTATCGGAGGAGGAACGGTTACGGTGCCAGCCCTTGTTGTGCTGTTTAACTACGGACAACATATAGCTCAGGGAACATCCCTTCTTTGTATGGTCTCTGCTGGAGCTATGGGATCTTACACCCATTGGCGATTGAAAAACGTGGCTGCTGATCTTTTGCCAGGCCTCGTCATAGGAATCATTCTGGGAACAATCCTTGGAAGCACGGTGGCTCTTGTGTTAAAGGAAGGTATTCTCCGCATTATGTTTGCTCTGGTAGTTTGCTGGACTGGGATCAGGTTTTTAAGGACTCCAAAACCTGTAACTTTGATCGCTGAAAGCTAAAGTGTGTCAATGAATCCTTCAATGTTTTTGCGGGAAAATGATCGCCAGATAGAACATCGCTTGAGAATTGCGAGCTTTACCGTAAGTTCGCTGTTAGCAATTATGAGGCGTTCCTGTCGATATTACCTGGATGGCGTATCTATTATCACCAGGCTGTTTTTGGAAAAAAGGCACGTTATTCTCACTTTTTGGCACAGGAACCTTGTTGAAATTCTGTCTTTCTTTTTAAAAATTCCGGTTTTTACCCATGGATGGCTAGATCTCAAGACTGATGTGGCTAGGGAAATACCAAGCTTTTCTTACGCCGGGAGGATCAAGGTGAGGGAAGATGAGATGGCAATGCTTCCGGCCTTTTTGAGTATTCCCTTTTCGCAGGTATCTGCAGTTATGGTTAGTGCGAGTCAGGATGGGGAGATTGTTAGTCGTTTGCTGGAGCAGTTCGGGTTTAGCGTGGTGAGAGGTTCTTCGGGAAGCCATGGGTTGAGGGCGGCTCTTGGAGTAATTCAGTACTTTAGGAACAGAACAGGATTACCTGCTTGTGTGATTATGATTGCCGATGGTAGTCGAGGACCCGCATGTAAATTGCAAAAAGGAATTCCCTTTGTTGCTCGCCTTACTAAATCTTTAATTATACCTTGTTCAAGTGCTTCCAGCCCATCTTTAACTGTGCCTTCCTGGGATAGAATGACTGTTCCAATGCCCTTCTCTCGAATTGGTATCGTTTTTGGGAATCCTATAGAGACTACAACTGATAATTACGATAAACTTGCATATCAAACAGAATTTGCCATCAACGCCTGTTGTGAAAAAGCGCTAAGGATTGTTAAAGGCTGAATTTTTATTCGCCAGTTTTTAACTTTGGTTGACATATCTAAACAGAGTTTGATAAGGTTTTTCCTGTATTTTAGTTAAGTTTCGACCTTGTTTGTATTTGGTAGGGACTTTGGTAGCGCTCAGGTGTAGCGCTATAAATATAAGGCATTGGGCATTTTTCTCTTGTCCGTGTATTATGAAAAAACGTGGTGTATAAACAGCATTGAGGAGGGGAATGTATGAATACTGCAGTTATTGCCATGGCTGTCAGGACTCCTGTAGGAAGTTTTGGACGATCGCTTGTCAATGTTTCGGCAGTGGAACTTGGAGTGATTGCGCTCAAAGAGGCTCTTTCTAGGCTTAATTTGGATCCCAAGGAAGTTGACGAAGTTATTCTGGGAAATGTGCTTCAAGCAGGGCAGGGTCAAAATCCTGCAAGGCAAGTTGCCGTTCGCTCTGGGATCCCGGTAGAAGTGCCAGCTTACACTGTTAACAAAGTATGTGCCTCAGGGCTTAAATCAGTAATGCTGGCTGCTCAAAGTATTATGCTTGGGGAGGCGGATGTTGTTGTTGCTGGCGGTATAGAAAACATGAGCCAGGCTCCTTACGCTGTCCCTAAGGCTAGATGGGGTCATAGGATGGGGGATGGGAATCTCGTAGATCTTATGATTTTCGATGGACTCTGGGATATCTTTAACGGCTATCACATGGGCATAACGGCTGAGAATTTAGCTGCGAAATACGGCATTACAAGGGAAGAACAGGATGAGTTCGCTCTCAGAAGTCAGCAGAAGGCAGAAGCAGCTATCAAAGCAGGAAAATTTAAGGAAGAGATTGTTCCTGTCCTGATTCCTCAAAAAAAGGGCGATCCTATAGTGTTCGATACAGACGAACATCCGCGTTTTGGAACTACTCTTGAAGCTTTGAGTAAGCTTCCTCCCGCTTTCAAGAAAGACGGAACCGTCACGGCGGGTAACGCCTCTGGTATAAACGACGGAGCTGCGATTGTGATAGTTATGTCTGAAAAGAAAGCTGTTTCTATGGGCATAACGCCTCTCGCTGTAATTCGCTCCTGGGGTACGGCGGGAGTGGATCCTAGCATTATGGGAATTGGTCCTGTTCCTGCCAGCAAGAAAGCTCTGGCAAAAGCTGGATGGACAGTTTCCGACCTTGACCTTATCGAAGCGAACGAAGCTTTTGCTGCTCAGGCAATAGCAGTAAATAGGGAAATGGGATGGGATCTTGATAAAGTAAACGTAAACGGTGGGGCTATTGCTCTTGGCCATCCCATTGGAGCATCTGGCGCTAGAATCCTTACCACGCTTCTTTATGAAATGAAGCGACGTGGAGCTAAGAAAGGGTTGGCGACGCTCTGTATAGGAGGCGGCCAGGGGGCTGCTCTTACCGTTGAACGTCCTTAAAGTGTTAGTTTATCTCAAGGAGGGAATAAAAATGGCTTATGAGAACATTATTTTTGAAGTTAGAGACGATGGTGTTGCTGTGCTGACGGTAAATCGTCCAAAGTCTCTTAATGCTTTAAATCCTCAGACACTTGAAGAAATCGATAGGGCTCTTGATGAAGTAGAACAAAATGACAAAATAAAGGTGCTTGTTATTACCGGAGCTGGCGACAAGGCATTTATTGCTGGAGCCGATATTACGGAATTTCCCAAAATGAATTCTCTCCAGGCTTATAAATTTGCCGAGAAAGGGCAAAACGTGTTTTTCCGTATTGAGCAACTCCCCAAGCCGGTTATCGCTTGCGTTAATGGGTTTGCCTTGGGTGGGGGATGTGAACTGGCTATGAGCTGCGATTTTATTTACGCTTCGGATAAAGCAAAATTTGGTCAGCCTGAAATCAACCTCGGAATCATCCCCGGTTTTGGTGGCACTCAACGTCTGGCTCGACTTGTAGGCAGAGCAAAAGCTAAGGAACTTTGCATGACTGGAGAAATGATATCCGCTGAGGAAGCAAAAAATATCGGTTTAGTAGCGAAAGTTTTCCCTGCAGAAAGTCTCCTTGAAGAAACTCTTAAGGTGGCTTCGGCTCTTGCTCAGAAAAGCCAGATAGCTTTGCGAGCCATCAAAAGAGTAATTGATGAAGGTGTTGGATCTGATCTTAGAAGTGGCTGTTTACTTGAAGCCAATGCCTTTGCTCTTACCTTTGCAAGTAGTGATGCTAGAGAAGGTGTGCAGGCCTTTTTGGAAAAAAGGAAGCCAAGTTTTAAAGGTGGTTATGAATCATAAAAAGTTACAATTTTTTTCTTGACATATTGCAAAAAGCGTTAAATATAGGAAGCGTTGTTGAGGTCAACAACATTATTAACTATTAACCCTAAGCATGGAGGTTGATGTATGAAGCGTTTGGTAGCTGTTTTGATGGCGTTGGCTCTTGCGGTAGTTTTTGGTGTTGGTTCTGCTGTTGCAGCCGAGCAGGCAAAGCCTTGCCCCGACACCTTCAAGGCTCTTGACAAGAACGGTGACGGCAAGCTTTCTCTTGATGAGTTCAAGGCTGGCGGCAAGGACAACACCGAGGACGCCTTCAAGGCCAAAGACGCTAACAAAGATGGCGCTTTGACAGTTGAAGAGTTCTGCGGCGCTGCCAAGAAGTAAGACAAAAAGGAAGTACTAAATATTTCCTAAACAGAACTGGGGCTTGAGGTTCAACCTCAAGCCCCAGTTGTTTTTATCCCCACATAAGCCAGCAGAAAAATATTATCTCTCAGGCAGAACGCATAAGACGGCGTTCCCTACGCTGGAGCCTCTTGATAGCTTTCTTTTGCTTAATCCGTCTCCGCTCGCCCTTGGACAGATAGTAATTATGCCGCCTTAGAACAGGTTGAACATTCTTTTGGAAGTCTTTTCTGAGTTTTCTAATTTTTTTCTCAAACGACTCCTTGGTTTCAGTTTCCGCCATTTAACTCTTCACCCACCTTTCACGTAAGTTCTTAGTTTTTCACTAAATTTTACACTTTAAAGATCTGCTGGCTTATGCTCCACAATCCTTCTTAGCATAGAATCATTATCCTTACAAGGCTAAAGCCGAACGTCCTATTGAGATCTTTCGTCCACAAATAGCATGATTTTTCCATGAGCATCCCTTTTTAGAGAGGGTAATTCAACAAGTTTAATACGAGGAGTAATGCCTATAAAATTTGCCACTTTTTGTCGCATTTCATCCACAAGCGTTTTTTGATCTCTCATTTTGTCGAAGAAAAATTCTTCAGTAACTCCTATCCTGATTTCCAGATGGTCCTCATGTCCTTCTCTTACTGCCACAAGTTGATATGGAGGACGGGAACCTTTGATACGTTCGAGCACTTCACCGATCCTTTGGGGCACAATGTTGATACCTTTAATCACTACAACATCATCGCTACGTCCTTCAATGCGGCTTATCCTTACAGTTGTTCTGCCGCAGGCACAGGGTTTGTCTATAATTCTACAGAGGTCGCCGGTGCGATACCGAACAACCGGAAAGGCTTCCTTGGTTAGAGTTGTTATAACAAGTTCTCCCAAGGATCCAGGGGGCAAAACTTCACCAGTTTGGGGATCTATCACCTCAACCACAAAATGATCTTCCTGAACATGCATACCGGCTTTTTCAAGACATTCACCTGCTACTCCAGGCCCCATTACTTCGCTTACACCGTAATTGTCGGTTGCTGTGACAAATAGTCGTTCCTCGATTTCTCGCCGCATTTCCTCCGTCCATGGTTCTCCACCGCAAACGACGTGTCTTAAGGATAAAGTTTTGGGATCAATGCCCAGGGTGTTCATGCGATCGGCAATAACCAGAGCGTAAGAAGGAGTAGATACAAGCACAGTAGTTCGGAAATCTCTCATAATGTAGATCTGCCGTTCAGTCCGTCCAGTAGAAGTGGGAAGAACCGACGCTCCTATAAGTTCGGCTCCATAGTGAATTCCAAGCCCGCCTGTAAGCAAACCATAGCCGAAGGTGATCTGAATGACATCATCGGGGGTAACTCCAGCGGCTGTAAGGATACGAGCAACCAAACGACTCCATGTTTTCAAATCCTGCCTTGTATAACCGACAACTCTTGGGTTTGTCATTGTGCCCGATGAAGAATGAATACGAACAATCTCCCGAAGAGGCACGGCAAACATCTCATAAGGATAGCTATTGCTAATATCTTCACTGGTTGTGAAGGGAAGTTTTTTAAGATCGTCCAAATCGGTAAAATCTTCTTCCGGTATAAAACCTATAGCCTTAAATCTTCGACGGTAAAAGGAAACGTTTTTATAGACTCGATTCAAAGTTGCCTGGAGTCTTTCTAGCTGGAGCTGCCGCAGTTCTTCCCGATCCATGCACTCCTTTTCTGGATCCCAGATTCTGTGATCATGTCGCACCGCTAAACCTCCCATATCTTTGATGCGCCCCTTCCTAAATAGGCTCGCTGAACTTCCCTGTGTTCTAAAAGCTCCGTGCCGGTTCCTTCCAGCACGATTTTACCTGTTTCGAATACATAGCCTCGATCGGCAATTTTTAAAGCCGCTTTGGCGTTCTGTTCTATTAAAAGGATTGTTTTCCCTTCGGCTCTAAGCTCTTCAATGATGGCAAAAATTTCTTTTACTATCAGTGGAGCTAGCCCTAAGGAGGGTTCATCCAGAATGAGAAATTTCGGTTGATTCATAAGCGCTCTTGCAATAGCAAGCATCTGCTGTTCTCCACCGCTAAGAGTCCCAGCTCGTTGCTTTCTTTTCTTTCCTAGCACGGGGAAGCGAGCAAACATCATTTCCTTCATTTCTTCAACAAACCTGCGATTTTTTCTCTTCAGAAAAGCACCCATTTCCAGATTGGTTTCTACAGAAAGGGTTGAAAAAATCTCACGTCCTTCGGGTACCAGGCCAATACCGAGTTCGATGATTTTTTCAGTTGAAATATCGTTAAGAATGTGATTGTCGAAAATTATAGTGCCCTTGGTAGGCTTTAGTAATCCACAGATTGTGCGCACAACTGTTGTCTTGCCTGCGCCGTTTGCTCCAACAAGAGTCACAATCTCGCCTTTAGAGACATGGAAAGAAACGCCCTTTAAGGCGTGAATTGCTCCATAATGAGCGTGAACACTTTTGACCATGAGCATAGTTCATTCCTCTTCTGTCATTACAAGGCACGTAGGGGCAACCCTGTGTGGTTGCCCGCATCAGGGCAGGCACATAGGCCTGCCCCTACATCGTTCGGGATGACAACCCTGGAGATTCTTCTTGATTTCCTGTGGTGTTCCTGTTGCAAGGGGTTTTCCGTAGTGCAGAGCGGCAAAATGAGCATAGTTCATTCCTCTTTACCCAGATATATCTCTACCACCTGGGGATTCTTCTTAATTTCCTGCGGTGTTCCTGTTGCAAGGAGTTTTCCATAGTGGAGAACGGCAATTTGATCTGATCGCTCCATTACTAGATTCATGTCGTGTTCGATAAGAACCACTGTTATGCCGAGATTTTTGATTTTCTCGATAAGCTCCCCAAACTGCTCTGTTTCTGCCGTGTTAAGTCCTCCTGCCGGTTCATCGAGTAGCAGGAGGCGAGGCTCCGTAGCAAGAGCTCTCGCCACTTCCAGGAGCTTTTGTTTGCCTAGCGGCAAAGAGCCCGCCTCTTTGTTCATTTCATCGGCAAGACCGACGAATTCAAGCCATTCTTGAGCCCTTTCAAAAATATGCCGTTCTTCACGGATCATGGAAGGAAGCCTCAAAGCGCAGGAAGTAAAGCCCGACCTGGTTTTGGTATGAAGACCAATAGTCACATTTTCTATTACACTCATACGCTTAAAGAGAGCAACATTTTGAAAGGTTCTGGAAATGCCGAGAGTGGCTATTTTATGCGGTTGTAGGTTTTCAATGGATTTGCCGAGAAAGATAATTCGTCCACGAGTCGGTTTAATGACGCCACTTATACAATTAAGAAGAGTTGTTTTGCCGGCTCCGTTTGGGCCAATAATTGCTTGAATAATGCCCGATGGAACGGAAAATGTGATGTTATGTAAAGCTTCTACGCCTCCAAAGCTTTTTCCTAGATCCTTTACTTCCAGTATGAAGGTGTTTTTTGAAGTTTCACCAAGCCCTCTGTTGCCTTCTTCCGTTGAGATAGGAACGGCGTGATGGAGACAGCCATTATCTTCCTTTTGGTTTAATTCCTGCTTTGGTTCAAATGTTACCTGCCGATTCACGCTTTTTTCTCCAGCTTACGTTGGGTTAAGAAACGAACTATAACGGGGAAAAGTCCATCCGGGAAGAAAAGCGAAATAACGAGCAGAATAATGCCATAAATGAGGATTTCTAGCTCTGCAAACACCTGAAGCCATTCGTTACCAAGAAAGGTCAGGAAAAGACTTCCCAAAAGAGATCCCCATATACTTTGAATGCCACCCACCATTACCATCAGGATGAACTTTATAGACCATACCAGATCAAAGGAACTGGGATTGATAAATTCAACATAGTGAGCGTAAAGACTGCCGGCGAAAGCCGCCATAGCCGCGCTTATAACGAATATTTGTAATTTGTATCGCGCCGTGGGAACTCCCATAGCTTCTGCAGCCCTATCGTCTTCGTGGATGGCTCGTAATGCTCTTCCTATTCTGGAATGAACCATATTAAGAGCCAGCACTACAAAAAGAGCGACCCAAAACCATACAAAGTAATACCAGTGGATGGTAGATTTCAAAGCCCATGAACCAAAACCAAATCCCGGAATACCAACAAGTCCTGAAGGACCACCTGTCCATTTGACTTCTTCATTGAAGACAATATGGACGATGACTCCGAACCCTAGAGTTGCCATAGCCAGGTAATGGCCTTTAAGGCGAAGACTGGGCACGCCGATGGCGAATGCTATTGCTGATGTTACGGCTATTCCTAAAAAGAGTGCTATTGGGGGAGAAAGATTGAAATGAGTGGTAAGAATTCCCGATGAGTAAGCTCCGATTCCCATAAAGGCCGCGTGAGCAAGAGATATTTGACCGGCGTAGCCCATTAAAAGAGAAAGCCCTATAGCCACAATTCCGAAAATTCCACCGAAAACCATCACATCTATGTAATGGTTTATGGCGGAGCTACGTTGAGCGATCAAAGGAAAGATGGCTATAAGCAATATGAAAACTAAGAATCCTGGAAAATTTTTTCTGTTCACGGCTTTTCTGCAATCCTTCCTGGTAATTATTTTGCTCTTCCGAATAATCCTTCAGGTTTTACAAAAAGAACTGCTAGAAGAGCTATTAAGGCAACGGCATCTTTGTATCCCGATGACAAATAACCGGCACAAAGTGATTCCGCAACGCCTATAAATATTCCTGCCACGAGTGCTCCCCAGAAATTTCCCAATCCTCCAAGAACAGCCACACTGAATCCCTTAAGTCCCAAGAGCGCCCCTCGGTCATATTCCATAAGGGACAGGGGTGTGATTATAACTCCTCCCGCTGCTCCTAGAGCAGCGCTCAAGGTGAAGGATAATAGAATCATACGCCGTACAGGAATGCCCATAATTCTGGCAGCTACCGGATTATCAGCGCAGGCACACATGGCTTTTCCGTAAAAGGACTTATGGAAGAAAATGGAAAGTCCCGCGATGATGAAGAGGCTAATGCCTATGATCCATAGACTCTGGCGTTGCACGGCGGCTCCAGCGATTAGCCAGGGGGAACCGCCAGAAAAGGGCGGAAGGCTGTAAGGATCCTTTCCCCAAGCAAACATGGCTGCTCCTTTAAGCAGGATGGAAAAAGCTATGGTGACAATAATCAACGTGAGGATGCTCTGACTCCTTGCATGACGTATGGCGAATTTTTCGAACAGGAGTCCTATTCCGCCCACAGTAACCACAGCCATAAGAAAAGCCAGCCATAAAGGCAGATGCAGGCTTTCATAGAAAAACACGGCACAGAGTCCCCCAAGCATAACGAACTCGCCCTGAGCGAAGTTTATTATCTCGGTGACGTTATAGATAATGTTGTATCCAAGAGCAACCAGGACGTAGATCATGCCCACAGTGATGCCTGAGAGCACATACTGAACCCATTCCATGATTCTGCTCGTCCCCTTCACCTAAGTCTGCTATTTATCGTCACACCCCGCATTTGATGGCGGGGTCCCGCCATTTTAAGCGGGATTGCCCCTGGGTGTATGGAATGTAAAGACACGGCATTCCGTGTCCCTTTATGCTTATTTAGCCAGTGCCCAATCGCCGTTACGAACTTCAACCATTATCAAATCTTTCTTCGTAAGTCCATTGTGATCCTCGGGAGAAAAGTTAAATACCCCGCTTTGTCCCACGAATCCTTTAAGATTTTCCAGATAATCGCGTATTTTTGCCGGCTCGTTTCCAACGGCTTTAAAGGCTGATAAGGCAAGCTGAACGGCGTCCCAGGCGTAGCCTCCAAAGGCAGAGACCGGTTCTTTGTGAAGAGCTTCATAGGCTGCGGCATACTCCATTGTGACTTTCTTCTGAGGATGATCATCAGGAAGCTGTTTGCTGATAATTACCGGAGAAATAGGAAGCAGAACGCCTTCGGCAGTTTTGCCGAGAATATCAAGGTTCTTTCTACTTCCAAATCCGTGACTCTGGAAGAGAGGAATATCGGTCATTCCAAGGTTTTTCCAGGTTTGCACAGCAAGGATTTGTGTTGGACCGATAGACCAGTTTATGATGGCATCCGGTTTTAGAGAACGAATTTTAGTAAACTGTGCGGTTAGATCGGTATCTTTCGGACCGTATCGCTCATCGGCGACAATCTCTATGCCGTAATTCGGAGCATATTTCAAAAGCTCTTCTCTTCCGCTAGCTCCAAATCCTGTGGAATCGCTAAGGATACCGACCTTGCGGATGCCTTTGCTTTTCATGTATTCATACATCTGTTCTACGGCGTGTTGATCAGATTGGGCTGTTTTGAATATCCACCGTCTTTCGTTCACTGGTGTTACGATTTTGTAGCTTGCTGCGCAGGAAATAAGCGGGATTTTTGCTTCTTCTGCGATAGGCACAACCGCAAGACTTTCACCGCTTCTGGTAGGTCCCACGATAACCGAAACCATATCTTTTTTGATAAGCCTTTTAGCGGCCAAAGCGGCTTTTGTCGTATCGCTTTCATCATCATAGACAATGAGTTCTACAGGGTGACCGTTGATGCCTCCTTTTTTGTTAACTTCTTCGACAATCATTAGAGCTGTTTTCTTTTCCGGTTCCCCTAGAAAGGACCCTACTCCAGTAACCGAAAAAATTGCCCCTATTTTGTAAGGTTCTTTATCACTTGCGGTTACCCTGTTAAACGTTGCGGTTAAACCCAGAAAAACAATTAAACCGACAGCTAACACCACGGACAACAATTTCACACTTCTTTTGCTTCTGTTTCTTGCTTTCATGATTTGCCTCCTGCTGTTTGTGATTTTTAAAGTTTTTGTTGTTACCAAAAATAAAAGCCGTGAGCTTTTACGCCCACGGCTTTTACCAAAAACAAAAAGCCGCAGGCGATCCACCTGCTCGGGGGATCACCTGCGACTTTTTAGTTTCTCACTTAATTTTTAGAACACGGAAAAAAGCGTTTTTACAATGTATTCAATCCCGTCGCAGGCTCCCCCTTTCGAAAAAAGCAAAAGAAGAAGCCGCGAAGGGATGATCTCAGATTAGTCATGACCTTTATCCTCCTATGTCTTGCTATACCAGCACCAACTTGACCATACAATAAAGCGATGGACAGGGTCAAGAAGATTTGGGAGATATTCAAAAAAATTACAGTGGGAACTTATAATTAGGCACAGAACTGATGTGACAAGGAGTAGTGGCAATTTTCGACCCCCAGAAGATTTAGTGTGCAATTGCCCAATTACCCTTAACAACTTGAACCATTATAAGATCTTTCTTGCTTAGCCCGTTGTGGTCTGTCGGAGAGAAATTAAAAACTCCCAATTGTCCGATAAAGTTTTGCTTTTTTTCTATGTAGTCCCTTATTTTGGCTCTGTCTGGTCCAACGTTAGACAGAGCATCAACCGCTAGCATAAGCGCATCCCAGGCGTGACCGCCAAAGGACGACACAGCTTCATTAAATTTGCTTTCGTATTCCTTTGTGTAAGCCATAATAACCTGCTTTTGAGGATGATTGTCGGGAAGTATAGGACCTATAACCACGGGAGGAAGTGGCACATAGATCCCTTCTGCATCTTCTCCGAGCATCTCCAGATTTTTCTTGTTGCCAAAACCATGGCTCTGGAAAAATAACATGTTGGTCATACCAAGTTGACGCCAGGTTTTGGTTGCCAGGATCTGAGTAGGACCTATAGACCAGTTAATGATAGCGTCGGGCTTTGCTCCCTTGATTTTAGTAAACTGAGCTGTAAGATCGGTATCTTTTGGACCATATCGTTCGTCGGCAACAATTTCTATGCCGTAGTTTGGAGCGTATTTAAGAAGCTCTTCTCTACCGCTGGCTCCATAACTTGTCGAATCAGTAAGAATTGCAACCTTTTTGACACCCTTTTCCTTCATGAATTCATAGATTTTTTCAGCTACATGGCTGTCTGAGGGAGCCACTTTGAAGACCCACCGTCGTTCTTCTGGAGGAGTAACAATTTTGTAGCTTGATGCGCATGAGATAAGCGGCACCTGTTCTTTTTCCGCAACTGGGGCTACCGCCAGGCTTTCTCCGCTTCTGGTGGGACCGATAATGACCGAAACTTCATCTTTTGAGATAAGCCGCTTTGCTGCCAGAATGGCTTTTGTGGAGTCGCTTTCATCGTCGTATATGATTAGTTCCAGCTTGTGCCCTTTTATGCCTCCCTGAGAGTTAATATTATCGCGGATCATTTCAGCGGTTTTCTTTTCAGGTTCTCCCAGAAAGGAAGCTACTCCTGTTACAGAAAATATGGCTCCCACTTTATAAGGCTCGTTACCACTAAAAGAACTTTTTGCCATCACCGTCCAGGTAACAAACATTACTACCACAGCCACTATCCCGACCAACAATTTTCCTTTCATTTTTTCCTCCTTCCAGTGGTTCTCCCAGCTGTATCTCAAACATAACATTAGCACAACACCGATTGCCTACCTGTAGGGGCAGGCCCCTGTGCCTGCCCGGGATTCCTCGGCACGTCGTGCCTCGGAATGACAGAAAGGGCTGTCACCCTGAGCGTCAGCGAGGGGTCTCCATGCCCTTCTTATGGGGATGCCTCCCCTACATAAACGCACATCGAATTGCGACACAGCTTCAATTGGCCGGGGTCGTCACCCCCTTGGCCTATTCGTGGATTTTCTTGGCTTCTGCCGTTTGTTCTTCCAGTTCCACTAAAGCCTTTCCTATAACGACTCTATACTGTTCCTGCGGTTCCAGCGCCTTAAGTTCCTGAGGCAGCCTTCTATATTGATCCTGGAAACGCTCTCTTGCCACCTTAACCCCTTCCGGTTTCCTTACAATACGTCCGTCTTTTACAACCTCCACAAGAAGAGGTTCTCCTTTTTGGGATTGATCCCACGCTACAGTCAACACATCGTGACTCATCATACCGTCGCTGGTGTAGTATCTGAAGACCTGTTTTGGAGAAACCCAAGATCGTTTGCCGGGTGAAAGTTTCAGGACTGGCTTTCCTTCGTATTCTACGAGCTTATAAGCAAAATCGAGATAAGGAGCATCAGCAGAGACTCCCATTTTAGTTCCAATTCCAACCACGTCTATGTATGCACCGCTGGTTATAAGCTCGTGTAATCGGTATTCATCAAGGCTTCCACTTGCCATTATGGCTACATCATCAAGTCCGTTGGCTCTGAAGATGTCTTTTACCCTATGGCTAAGCTCTACAAGGTCGCCGCTATCGAGCCTTACGCCTCGAAGTTTGAAACCCCTTTCTTTAAGCCATCCGGCTACTTCTACCGCTTTGTATGCGGCTTTAATTGTGTCATAGGTATCTAGAAGCAATACGGTAGATTCGGGAAAAGTTCTAGCATAGGCAAAAAAGGCATCCAATTCGTGTTCAAAACTCATTATGTAGGAATGGGCCATCGTGCCAAAAACAGGGATGTCATAAAGCTTTCCTGCCAGGAGATTGCTTGTGCCAAGAAATCCTACCAGATAACTCGATCTGGCGACTTTAACAGCGGCATCGGCTCCGTGAGTTCGCCTGAGTGAAAAATCCACAAGGCCTCTACCCTGGGCTACTTCTACGCACCGAGCCGCCTTTGAAGCGATGAGCGTTTCGATATGGAAAATATTCATCACGAGAGATTCTAAAATCTGGCTTTCTATAATCGGCGCCGTTATTTCAATAATCGGTTCATAAGGGAAAAAGATGGTTCCCTCTGGAAGGGCTCTTACCGTGCCGGAGAAGCGAAGATTTTTGAGATAGGTCAGAAAATCTTCGGAAAATTTTCCAAGAGATCTAAGATAATCGATGGCATCTGATGAAAACCTGAAGTGTTCAAGTATATCAAGAAAGCTTTCAAGCCCTGCTGCTACAAAATAAGCTCGAGTGGGAGGACAATCCCGGATGTATAAGCTAAAGGTAGCTTCACCTTTCTTTCCTTCCCGGAAATAGCTTGCCGCCATTGTGATCTCATAAAGATCGGTAAGCAACTCTGGTTCATATTTATGCCAATGGATCATTGCGGAAGGCTCCATACATGTGTTCTCTCTGTGCAGGGCAACCACAAGGGTTGCCCCTACATTCTGGGCAACCACAAGGGTTGCCCCTACATTCTGGGCAACCACAAGGGTTGCCCCTACGTGCCTGCCCTTCAACGCGGAAGCTCCCATACAAGTTTTGCTTTATAAATTCTGTCCATCCTTTCCATAGCACAATCGTGCATTGTCTGATGAAAATCTGCAACGCAAGAAACAGGGATCACAACAGGATAATCTCGATATCGTAGATCTACCACAGTGTCCATAACGCATATAGAAGTGCAGACACCGATTACCCAGACTTCCTTGGGGTTGTAGTTTGCCAGAATTTCCTCGAGATTTGTTCGGAAAAAGGCGCTAAAACGAGTTTTAGGAACTATTATGTCGCCTGGTTGAGGCTTAACTTCATCGATGAAATCTCCTCCCCAGGTGTTTTTTATAGCGTGCCGAGGGAAGATATCGAATTCTTTGTCTGTCTCATCATGAGCGTCTTGAGCATAGATTATCGGATATCCTTTTTTTCTGAACCAGGCGATTAACTCCATCGAAGGCTTGAGGATCTTATCGCGTGCCCTGTCTCCACAGTAAAGCGCTCCCCTAGGATGAAGAAAATCGTTCAACATATCTATCACGAGTAAAACTTTTTCGACCGCCATCTTTTTGAACCTCCTGTGTTTTGCTCTGCATTTTTAAAAAATCTACCCCCAAATTGGTAATTTCCTAATTCAGGATAACCTTACCTATACGGCGGGGCAAGGTATACCCTACCCTGCCCCTATCCTATCAAGATGGCATTCCTTCGAGAGTTTTTTCAAATATTTCGAGATCTTCTTTGGAATACAGGCAGAAAACCACTTCTTCGAGTGAAGTTTCCTGCTGTTTTAGGAATTCCTGAGCGGTTTTCAACATGATAGATGCGCATCTATCCTTAGGAAAGCCAAAGATACCGGTGCTTATGGCGGGAAAGGCGATACTCTTACAGCCTTTTTCCGTGGCTCTGAGCAGGCTGTTCCATGTGGCGTTTCGGAGCTTTTCGTCTTCGTTTCCTTCGCCGTATCGAGGCCCAACTGCATGTATAACGTATTTTGCCTTAAGGTTTCCTGCTCCTGTTACTACTGCTTCACCGACGTTAATCCTGCCGATTTTGTTACATTCTTCCTGGATGCTGGGGCCGCCTTTTTTCCTTATGGCTCCTGCAACTCCGCCTCCAAGAATCAAGTCTTCATTGGCGGCATTTACAATTGCGTCGGTGGAAAGCTCAGTAATATCCCCCTGGGTAAGGATAATTTTTTTGTCAGACTTAACCACTCTTTCCATGGCTTCCTCCTATTTGTAGGGGCGGGCATCTTGCCTGCCTGGGGCAGGCCAACGTGCCATCCCCCAACACCAATGCACACCGAACGCGCTCGGTTTGCAAACCGAATGTAGGGGCAGGCCTTGTGCCTGCCCGCTAGGCGGGCACAATTTGCATGGTGGTCATACCCCCCTCACCCCCCTCAAAACTTTGGGAAGTATTCCACCATGAAAAGCATATTCGACTTCAACTCCAGTATCAAGGCGACACAGAACGGAAAACTGAATTTTTCTTCCTGTCGGCTGTATTGCTTCCACCGAGAGAATTGAGCCTGGCTGTAGGGGCAGGCCTTGTGGCTGCCCTACTCCATTTTCCACCGCCTTTGATAGGCCTCGGATGTAAAATATTTCTTCTCCGGTTAGCCCTAGCTTTTCGGCAGATTCTCCCGGTAAGAATTGAAGAGGTATAACTCCCATGCCTACAAGGTTGCTTCTGTGGATACGTTCAAAACTTTCCGCAATGACTGCTTTTACTCCCAAAAGAGCTGTCCCTTTGGCTGCCCAGTCTCGGCTACTTCCCGTGCCGTATTCTTTTCCTGCTATTACAACAAGAGGAACTCCCTCCCTGCGATATCGTTCCGCAGCCTCCCACACCGTGACCACTTCACCACTTGGGAAATGCAAAGTCCAGCCCCCGGTCTTATCCGGCACTAGCTTGTTTTTTAGACGAATATTTGCAAAAGTCCCTCGCACCATTACTTCGTGGTTTCCTCGCCTTGCTCCGTAGGAGTTAAAGTCCTTCGGTGAAACTCCCTGGCTTTTCAAATACATTCCAGCAGGGCTATCTTCTGGGATGGATCCTGCCGGAGAAATATGATCTGTGGTTACGGAATCGCCGAGTAAGAGAAGGACTCGAGCCCCCTCAATGTCACTAAGTCCTGGGGGATTTGGTGGCACATTTTCAAGAAAAGAAGGCCTGCGAAGATAGGTAGAGCTTGGATCCCATGGGAAAAGATTTGATGAAAAAGACGGGAGATTTTCCCAGAGTTCGTTTCCACGAAAGAGTTCTTCTCGAAGGTTGGAATAGTATGCCGGATTATTGGCTCTGGCAATAGCTGAGCTGATCTCATCTTTTGATGGCAGTAAATCCTTCAGGAAAACCGGCTTGCCATCGGGAAGCATAGCTAGTGGTTCCCGATCCCAGTCGAAGTCAATACGTCCTGCGAGGGCAAAAGCTACGACAAGGGCGGGAGATGCCAGAAAATTAGCCCTCACTGCGGAGTGAACTCGCCCTTCAAAATTCCTGTTAGCACTAACAACTGCGCAAACAACAAGATTTTGCTCTTTGATGGCTTTCAAGATCGGTTCTGGAAGAGGTCCACTGTTTCCGATGCAGGTGGCACAGCCGAAGCCTACGATGTGAAACCCCAGAGCCTCTAAATCCTCCATAAGGCCAAGTTCCTTTAGGTATAACTCAACGGCTCTAGATCCAGGAGCAAAACTCGTTTTTACCCATGCTTTGGGTTTTAAGCCAAGCTTACGGGCTTTTCTGGCTAAAAGTCCTGCCGTGATTAGAAGTTCTGGGTTTGAGGTATTTGTGCAACTTGTTATGGAAGCAAGCACAACCGAACCATGGCTGATGTTACCGTTGCTATTGTCGGCGGATAATGCAGTTTCCGGAACTTCATATCCTCCACTGGATTTTGGCTTTGATAAGATTTCACGGAAAGCTTTGGGGAGACTAGAAAGAGGAATCCTGTCCTGTGGACGCTTTGGACCGGCGACTGATGGCACAGCTTTAGAAATATCGATTTCTACGATGCGCTCAAATAATACCTTTTCGGGGGTTGAATAGCCGCCGAAGATTCCCTGAAGACGGCAGTAATGTCGAACAAGTTCTGCAAGTTGCGACGGTCGTCCTGTATCCAGAAGAAACTTTATGGTCTTTTCATCAACAGGAAAATATCCCATCGTAGCGCCGTATTCAGGCGCCATGTTCGCTATGGTTGCTCGATCCTGAAAGCTTAGCTGTTCACAGGCGGGACCGAAAAATTCCACGATCTTCCCCACTACTCCGAATCGTCTAAGCTCCTCTGTGACGAGCAGAGCCACATCTGTAGCCGATGACTTTTCTGTAAGACTCCCTACGAGGTGAACACCGACAACAGGCGGAGCCGGAAAATAATAGGGTTGTCCTACTATGATCGCTTCGGCTTCAATACCGCCGATACCCCAGCCGAGAATTCCCATGCTGTTTACCATAGTGGTATGAGAATCGGTTCCGAAAACCGTGTCTGGAAATACCGTAGCAAGGCTTCCAGAATCATGATTCACCACAACCACGGTCGCCAGATGTTCTATGTTTATCTGGTGGATTATGCCTTTACCTGGTGGCACAACGGAAAAGTTTGAGAAAGAAGCTTGTGCCCATTTAAGAAATTTATATCTCTCGGAATTTCGTTCAAATTCCCGCAAGAGATTTTGCTCAAGAGCGTCTTTACAGGCCCATACATCTACCTGAAGAGAGTGGTCTATGACCAAATGGACGGGTATCATGGGGTTTATACGAGAAGGGTCTCCTCCCCACTGAACCATGACGTCCCGCATAGCTGCAAGATCAACAACGACGGGTATGCCAGTAAAGTCCTGAAGAAGCAATCTTGCAGGGTAGAAAGGAATTTCACAGGGCTGACTGTTCCCGGAGCAGAACTGTAAAATGGTATATATGCCGTCGAAATTTATTACCGAATCGTTTTGGTTTCTTATAAGATTTTCGAGGATAATTTTCCAGGAGATGGGATACCGATTAAGATCGATTCCTGTTTCCTGGGCGTAGGCTTCTATATTGAAGTAGCTGTAAGGTTTTCCCTGAAATTCGAAAATCCTTACGAATTTGTCTTTAGAAAGGCGATTGGACATTTCTACCTCCTGATGTGTGATACCTTCTTCCTGTCATCCCTCGGCTCCTCCTTGTCATCCCAAAGCTCGTAAAAGTAAAACCCTATACCGGCGCACACAGCAGAGTAGAAACATAGGCTGGCCACTACGGCAGCCAGGGTGACAGCACCTATTAGGATACAGCTTCTTTACCGCATACACCAGTTTCCTGCCCTGTAGGGGCAGGCCTGCGTGCCTGCCCGGCAGACTATTTTTTTTGCAAAATCCAGAATTTAGCTTATAAATTAGAGCTGTTGAAAAGGCAAGAATTCTGAACTTGCTGTTCTCCATGTTCTCTGGGTGCTTCGTGGTGATATTTTTGTTTTTTGCTACAGAGAGCACAGAGTTTTTTTCAAATCCTGGGGGGAGGATTAGACCATGAAAATTGCCATTGTGGGGACGGGATATGTTGGGCTTGTGAGTGGGGCAGGCTTTGCTGATTTTGGTCATGAAGTTGTTTGCGTTGACAATGATATATCCAAAATCGAAAGTCTTAGAGCAGGCATAATTCCTATTTATGAACCTGGTCTTGATGAAATGGTGGAAAAAAATCGTCGTGCGGGAAGACTCTCCTTTACAACGGATATCAAGGATGCTCTTCAGGGTGCTCAGGTGGTTTTTATCGCCGTTGGTACTCCGGCATCCCGTAGAGGTGATGGATATGCCGATTTAACGTACGTTTATGGAGCAGCTAAGGAAATAGCCCCTTTTCTTAACGACTACAAAGTTGTGGTTATAAAAAGCACAGTTCCGGTTGGAACGGCACGACAGGTGGCCAGGATCATTCGAGAAACCAATCCCGATGCTAATTTCGACATGGCTAGTAATCCTGAGTTTTTACGGGAGGGGGAAGCTATTGAGGATTTTATGAAGCCGAATCGAATTGTCATCGGAGTTGATAATGCCAGGGCGGAAGAAATTCTAAAAGAAATTTACCGACCACTTCTCTTGGCTGAGATTCCTTTTGTTATTATGTCGATTGAGTCGGCCGAACTGACAAAATATGCTTCTAATGCTTTTTTGGCTACAAAAATCAGTTTCATAAACGAGATTGCCGCATTATGTGAAGAAACCGGAGCCAATGTGCTTGATGTGGCTCACGGTATGGGACTCGATGCAAGAATAGGGAAAAGCTTTCTTCAGGCAGGCCCTGGATATGGAGGCTCCTGTTTTCCTAAAGACACTAGGGCTCTTCTCCGGATAGCGCAGGAACATGGAGTTGCCTTGAGGATAGTCGAAGCCGTCGTTGAAGTAAACGAAGCTCAAAAAGCTAGAATGGTCAGAAAGATTCGTCTTGCTCTTGGAGGATCCGAAGCTGGAAAAACTATAGCCGTTTTAGGACTCACCTTTAAGCCTGATACAGATGATATGAGGGAAGCTCCTTCTCTTACTATCCTTCCCGCTCTTATAGAGCGGGGAGCAATTATACGGGCTCATGATCCTCAGGGGATGAAAGAAGCTAAGAAGTTTCTTCCGGATCTTATTTATTGTTCCAGCCCTTATGAAGCCTGTGAAGGAAGCGACGCAGTAGTACTTCTTACAGAGTGGAGAGAGTACAGAGCCCTAGATCTGCAAAGGCTTAAAAAACTTCTTCGAGAACCGATTTTCATTGATCTTCGTAACGTTTATCGTCGTAAACAGATGGAAGATGCTGGCTTTATCTATTACAGTGTGGGCAGAAAACCCGTCATACCAAAGGGAATTTCTCCTGCAGGAATGTGTGCTTAGTGTATTAAGACGGTAAATACTGTTTGTAGCTTGATTGGAAGTGTAAGTGCCTTCACTGGAGCAGGGCAGAGACAGGGGGCTGCCCCAAGGTAGACACGTAGGTCTACCCCTACTTGCTTTAACCACTTGCAGGTGTTAGAATAAAAGAGCCTGGGGGTTTGAAGAGGAGAGCAGGTCGCACGGTCGCTCCGCGAGGGCGTAAGGGTAGACACGTAGGTCTACCCCTACTCGTGGGGAGGAAAGTCCGGGCTCCACAGGGCGAGGTGCTGGGTAACGCCCAGTCCTCCGCTACAGGCGGCGGAGGAGGAAAGTGCCACAGAAAACAGACCGCCCCGTAGTTCTGTTCGTAATGGAGCGGGACTGCGGTGGTAAGGGTGAAACGGTGAGGTAAGAGCTCACCAGACCCGATGGTGACATCGGGTGCTAGGCAAACCCCACCTGGAGCAAGACCAAATAGGGGAGCGCTTGAAGGTGGCCCGCCTGAGCTCCCGGGTAGGTCGCTAGATCCCGTCGGTAACGACAGGGACCAGAGAAATGACCGTGCTGCCGACGGGCAAGCACAGAGGCTTGCCCCTACCGGTCGGCAGACAGAACCCGGCTTATAGACCGGCTCTCCTCTTCTTAGTCTTTCTTTCATCTGTTTAATTAGTAAAGGAAAGCCCATGAAAGATGTCGCCGTTGTTATCCCCGCTGCAGGTCAAGGCTTAAGATTTGGTGGAAATGTGCCAAAGCAATTTGTCCCGGTTATGGGAAAACCCCTTCTTTGCTGGACTATCTTTGCCGTGCTAGATGCCATGCCCCTTTCTCCGTGTATTGTTGTGCTTCCTCGAGATAATTTCCAGTATTACAAAGAGTCTTTGGTGGCGGAGCTGGGCAGGCACATAGGCCTGTCCCTACGGGAATCTTCAAGAATTAAAATAGAAGGCAATGGGGAAGTGTACCTTCTGGGTGCGGGAGTATATATTACAATTGTTCCTGGGGGTTCCGAACGGCAGGAAAGTGTATGGGAGGGGCTTAAGGTTATTCCCAGTGATATTGAGTGGGTGGCTATACACGATGGAGCTCGGCCGCTGGTTTCAAAAGAACTTTTTATTAGTGTTGTGGAAAAAGCTCGATTGGTTGGAGCTGCAATAGCGGCTGTTCCCGCAAGAGATACTGTAAAACAGGCAAAAAATCATTCCAGCGGCTCTATCATCGAACAAACTCTTGATAGATCAACTGTTTGGCTTGCCCAGACGCCTCAGGTGTTTCGTCGGGATATTATTATACGAGCCTATGAAGATGCTTTTTCGAAAAATTTTATTGGCACGGATGATGCCTCCCTTGTTGAGCGTTTAAACCACCCTGTGGCACTCGTAGAGGGAGACCCGCTCAACATTAAAATCACATCAAAAGAAGACATGGAGTGGCTTGTATGGCACCTTCAAAGAAGGAATGTGAAGTAAGAGTAGGTATGGGTTACGATGTGCACCCCTTTGTAAAGGATCGCCCTCTTATGCTGGGAGGAATTAAAATTCCTTCCCAGTTTGGACTTGCCGGTCACTCCGATGCTGATGTGCTCCTTCATGCCATGTGTGACGCTCTTCTAGGAGCTGCAGGGCTTGGAGATATCGGTCGTCATTTCCCTGACTCTGATCCAAAATACAAAGGCATTTCCAGCATGGTACTGCTTCAGAAGGTGCTGGAGATGGTGGATCATGCCGGTTATACCGTGGGAAATATAGATGTAACCGTTGTAGCGCAAAAGCCGCGTATAGCCCCTTATCGAGATCAGATGATTAGAACAATTTCGCAATCTACCGGTTTAAAACCAAATCAGATCAGCATTAAAGCTACGACAACAGAAGGACTTGGGTTTACAGGTAGAGAAGAAGGTATCGCTGTTTATGCCGTGGCTCTCATTTATAAAAAATCCGTTGGAGATTAAAAGAATTGTCATCCCGAGCGCCAGCGAGGGATCTCCTCATGAGATTCCTCGGCATCCTTCGCTTTGCTCAGGACACCTCGGAATGACAAGGAAAGATTGAGAAAGGAGCAATTCCCGATGAAACTTTTGGTCTATAACACTCTAACCAAGACCAAAGAAGAATTTCAACCTCTTGAACCAAACAAGGTCAAAATGTACGTCTGTGGAGTAACAGTATACGACTATTGCCATATTGGTCATGCTCGAAGTGCTGTGGTCTTTGATGTGATATACCGCTACCTTTTGTTTCTCGGCTATGATGTCGTTTATGTGAGAAATTTTACCGATATTGACGACAAGATCATACGCCGGGCTCAGGAAGAACATACCGACTATCGAACCATTGCCGAACGTTATATTGAGGCATTCTATGAAGATATGGACAGATTGGGCGTTCTGCGTCCCACTGTAGAACCTAGAGCGACAGAGCACATTAAAGAGATGATAGAGATTATTCAGAAGCTTTTTGACAAAGGTTATGCCTATCAATCAGGGCGGGATGTGTATTTCTCGGTGGAACGCTTTCCTGGGTATGGGAAACTGTCGGGTCGTAGTCTTGAAGACATGATGGCCGGGGCTAGAGTGGATATAGATGAGCACAAACGAAATCCCTTTGATTTCGTGCTGTGGAAGGGGAGCAAAGAAGGTGAACCTGCATGGGATAGCCCCTGGGGGCCTGGGCGACCGGGGTGGCACATTGAATGCTCGGCTATGAGCGCCAAGTATCTCGGGGAAACCTTTGACATCCACGGTGGAGGAAAGGATTTGATCTTTCCTCATCATGAGAACGAGATTGCTCAATCAGAAGCCGCCTTCGGTAAGCCGTTTGTGAGGTACTGGCTACACAACGGTTTTGTTAACATCAACAATGAAAAAATGTCCAAATCCTTGGGCAATTTTTTAACTATTCGTGAGATATTGGATAAGGTGCATCCGGAAGCCTTGCGACTATTTGTGATTAGCAAGCATTACCGCAACCCGGTGGATTTTTCTGATGAGGCAATTAGAGAAGCAGAACGTGGATTGGAGCGGCTCTATATGACTTTGTCTGAGGCTCTGGAGCGTATTGGGGGAGCGTGCCCCCCGGGGGGCAAGGTGCCCCATCCCAATTGTGCCCGCCTTAACTGGTTGCTTTTTCGTTTTCACCACCCCGCCTTTGGGTTTGGAACTGGTTGGCAGGCACCCGGGCAGGCACAAGGCCTGCCCCTACCGGGCACGGAGGCCTGCCCCTACACCCGGTCTCCAGCCTGTCATCAGGCAGGCACAAGGCCTGCCCCTACATGTCATCCCGGAACGCCTCTACTTCTCGACAAAGAACGTATTGTTGCTTTTTCAAATTCTAAGAGGGCAGGCACGGAGGCCTGCCCCTACGGTGTTGACCCGGGCAGGCACGTAGACCTGCCCCTACTGTCAGAAAAGGTTTTGTCTTTCCCGGAAAAGTTTTTGGAAGCTATGAACAATGACTTTAACACGGCTCAAGCTGTTGGCTTAATGTTCGATCTGCGAAATGCTCTTCAGCGGTTTCTTGAGTCATCTAGGCGTGGCGGGGGGGCACGTAGGCCTGCCCTTACGGGACCTGCATCGGAACTTGTGAAACTGGCGATTGCTTTTTTGCGAGAAGCTGGATCTATCTTGGGCATCCTTGAGCGGGCGCCGGAAGCATTTTTCCGAGAACAGAATTTGCTCAAACTAAAAGCAATCGGCATGACGGAAGAAGAGGTTGAGTCGTGGATTGCTAAAAGAGCTGAAGCTCGGAAAGAAAAACGCTTTGACGAAGCCGACCGCATAAGAGCTATGCTGGCTGAGAAATCCATTCAGCTTGAGGATACCCCTAATGGCACAAGATGGCGTGTGGGGGGATGAGGGGACAGTGCCCCCTTGCCAATTATTTGGAGAGGGGCAGGCACATAGGCCTGCCCCTACAGGTTCGACTTCCATTTGAAGTTTGTTTCCGGTAGTAAAAGTGTTTTTCTCCGGGATAGGATGATCCAGGATCGAGAGATAATTTCTAGAGTTCTGTTATCACATAAAAGTTTTTTCCTGCGTAGCTTGTGATAAAATTTATCGTGACGACATCGGGTATGTTTGCAAGCCTAGGGAGGATAAAAAATGCCAGTTGCTTTGCCGGTAGATGTTTATGAAGTGCTGGAAATGGGATTTGGCAAGGAAGGGGCAAAGAAAGTGATAAAGGCTCTTGAGGCTACAATTTCTGACGCAATAGACTACAGATGGGCAACGACGAAAGAAGAAATTCTCAATGCCATGAGAAGAGAGTTTGTAACAAGGGATGTTTTTGAGGAAAGGATGAATGCCTTAAGATCAGAGCTTCTTGGTAAAATAGAAGCTCTTTATGAAAAAACCGAGAAAGACAAAGCTGAACTTGAAGGCAAGATAGCGAAAATAGACCAGAAACTCAATTTCATGATAATTCTCATGTTTATAGCCCTTACGCTAATGAACCCAGTGGTTGCTGAGATACTGAAGAGATTGCTGAAACTGTAATGAGTTGTTTTGCGCCAGTGCTTTGCAATAGGAGCGACAGGCTGGTTGCTCCTAACTGTAATTAAGGAGGTATAAGTCGCCATGGAGGAAAAAGATCTGCTCCAGGAAAAAACTTCTCAAGAAGACGCCTTTATTGAGGCAAAGGAAGTTTATATCAAGACCGACCGAACCCAGGGCAACATGGTTATCCTCAAAGAGCGAGAAGATTCACCCTATTATTTCATGATGTTTGTGGGAGATGCTGAGATTACAGCAATCGCTAAAGAAAAGGGCTTTGTAGAACCAAAGCGTCCGCTTACTCACGATCTTTATCTGTCAATTCTCCATCAGGCTGGGGTTAGTTTTGACAAGGTGGAAATCTACGATGTACGTGAGAATACATTTTACGCTAAGGTTTATGCTCGCATTAACGGTGAAGAAAGAATATTTGATAGCCGTCCAAGCGATGCGGTTGCACTGGCACTTCATGAGAGCATCCCTATTATGGTAAATAGAAAACTTCTCCACCGGGAGTTGACTCCTGAAGAGATGAAAGCCTATGAGGAACTCATCAAAATGGTGAAATTTTAAAAAGCCGAGAGAGCGGAAATTATGGCAAAAATTTATGACGATATGATTTACAGCACTCTGGGTATAAAACTTCCAGATAGCTATCTAAATTTTCTTAATGCCCATTTTAAAGATCTTGATGATGATCCATCAAATCATTGCTGTTGGAAATCAGGATTTGGAAGTTTGCCTTTTGTGCTCGGAACAACTCAAGCCTTTAGAGACCAATTTAAAGATTTCCCCAAAGATCTTGTGGTAATCGGGTATATTGGTCCTAAGAAAATTTTGATAGATCATCAGGAAACGGAAATTGATGTGTTTGTGGCACTTAATGGAGCAACTTCTGAAGTATTCTACGTTGATACGCTTGGCAAAATAGAAAAGGTGGCTGATTCTTTTGATTCGTGGGTTGATGGATTTATTGCCTGGATGAGCGATAAACCCAAACCCGCCAGCAAGCTTAGTTTATCCAGGTTCTTGGAGATAATAAAAGGCGCTAAAAAGAGGGGAAATAATGGACGTTAATGTGGTTATTGCTGGAGCCGCTGGAGAAGGGATCCAGACAGTAGGATCAATTTTTTCCAAAGCAGCGGCTCGATGTGGCTTTGCTGTTTTTTCCTGGCAGGAATACGAGTCACGTATAAGAGGGGGACTTAACAGCTATTCCATTCGAGTTTCTACATCGGTGAGAAATGCTCCCAGACGTGATGCTGATGTGTTACTACCTCTTAGAAAGGAGGCTCGCGCAAAATACCGATCCTGGTTGAACCCTCGTGGTTTGTTGATAGCCGACGAAAGAGATGATACCGACGATGTGACGGAAATATTTGTTCCTTTTAGTAAACTCGCCCGTGAAAAATGGCAAAATCCAATTTATTCAAACACTATTGCTGTTGGAGCTTTGTGGTCAGTTATAGGTGGCGACTTTGAGGTGTTGCAGTTAGCAATTGAAGATGAATTTAAAGGCAAATCAGAAAACATAATAAAATCCAATATAGAAGCTGCTAGAGATGGTTACCTTTTTGCGGAACAATCCTGTCAGGGAATATGCTCCTGGAAACTCGAAAAACGAATAGAGGCAGGGCAACCACATAGGGTTGCCCCTACAATAATAGCGGGTAATCCTGCTATCGCTTTGGGAGCTGTCAAAGCGGGATGCCGTTTTATGGCGGCCTATCCCATGACTCCCGCCACAGGCATTATTACTTTTCTTGCTCAGCACAGAAAGGAATGTAAGGTTTTTACAGAACAGGCTGAAGACGAAATTGCCGCCATAAATATGGCTATTGGTGCTCAATTTGCGGGAGCAAGAGCTATGACGGCCACCTCCGGTGGTGGGTTTTCTCTGATGGTCGAAGCCTTAAGTCTTGCCGGCATGGTGGAGGTGCCGGTTGTTGTTGTGCTTGCTCAAAGGCCTGGCCCAGCAACGGGACTTCCAACTCGAACGGCTCAGGGAGATCTTCTCTTTGCTGTCCATGCAGGACACGGAGAATTTCCTAGAGCCGTGCTGGCTCCTTCCGATCCTTACGACGCTTTCCACAAAATGGTTCGCGCTTTCAATCTAGCAGATAAATACCAAATGCCTGTTATTGTCATGACCGATCAGTTCTTAGCGGATTCTCAATTTTCAATATCAAATTTCGATGTGAATTTGGCAAAGACGGCAGGGCAACCACATAGGGTTGCCCCTACAATCGCTTCACCTACAGAATTTTCCACCTATAAACGCTATGCACTTACCCCTTCTGGGATATCACCGAGGCTGTATCCAGGGCAAAGTAAGCATCTTGTTACTGCGGACAGTGATGAACATGATGAGGAAGGACACATTACGGAAGATCTGGAAGGTGTAGCTGTGCCAATGATGGAAAAACGTCTCAGAAAATTGAAAGCTCTTCGTGAGGAGATAAAACCTCCCGAAAAATTCTTCATGGAAGATGATGTGGAAGAAGTTTTTGTAGGATGGGGAAGTACAAGAGGAGCTATTTTTGAAGCGGTGGAAATGCTAAGAAAAGATGGAAAGCGAGTTGGTGCACTGCACTTTACGGAACTCTGGCCACTCCCAGAGCTTTGTCCACTTGAAAATTTTTTCCCACAGAAGGCCACAATTACCGTTATTGAACAAAACGCCACGGGACAATTTGCCACCCTTCTAAAGAGAGAGTTTCCCATCGGTAGCATTAAAAACATGCTTTTTTACAACGGCTTACCAGTTACAGCTCAGGATATAAGGAGAAGTTTTTATGGTCGAAATTAGCGACTTTTATTCCGAAACGGCTATTCAATGGTGCCCCGGGTGTCCAAACCATGTAATTTTGAACACTCTTAAAGAAGCTCTTGTGGAACTTGGAAAAGAACCTCATGAAATTTGCCTTGTTTCCGGGATAGGGCAGGCGGCAAAGCTTCCACATTATATGAAGTGTAATTTTTTTAACGGCTTGCATGGTAGGGCACTTCCTGTGGCTACAGCGATTGCTGTTGCTCAGCCTAATCTTACTGTTATCGTCACAACGGGCGAAGGTGATTGTTACGGCGAGGGAGGAAACCATTTTGTTCATACTCTGCGCCGTAACCCGAATGTTACCCTCTTTGTTCATAACAATTCGATTTATGCTCTTACCAAAGGACAGGCTTCTCCAACTACACCGACTGGAGAAAAACGAAGTCTTAATCCTGGAGGAGTAGCCCAGCCACCACTTAATCCTCTTGCTATGGCCATTATCCATAACGCTGCTTTTGTGGCTCGAGCCTTTGCGCTTGATCGAGAACAATTGAAAACAATCATGATTGAAGCTATTCAATGTAAAGGATTTTCTTATGTGGATATCATTCAGCCCTGCATTACCTGGGATCCAAGACCATTAGACTGGTTTAGAAAGAACGTCAAACGCTTAGATTCTTCTCACGATCCAACCGATATGAAAAAAGCTCTTGATGCGACTATGCTTCCAACTCCGCCAATTCTTACAGGCATTTTCTTTAAAGACGGCACTCGTCCTGTGTTTGGGGAAGATTTTTTCTTGGAAACAGGCTTTTCATCTCTTACAGAGCCGCCTTTTCCCTCCACTGAAGATGTTATGGGAATATTAGAAAAATTTCGGTAAAGTTGGATTTCGATTTTAATTTTACAACTTGTTCAGAGAGGTGAAGACTATGCCGGTTGATAAAGGAATAAAAATCTTGCTCGTAGAAGATTCCAAGATGACCCGCCGCATGGAATGTAAGGTGTTGAATGATCTTGGCTTCAATAACATTGTAGAAGCCGACAATGGCGATCACGCTATATCTCTTTTGGCTAAACATCCTGATGTTGGAATGATCATTAGCGACTGGAACATGCCCGGGATGGGCGGTATTGAGCTTTTAAAATGGGTTAGGCAGCAGGAACAATATAGGGATCTTCCCTTTATTCTGGCTACAGGAAGAGCTCAAAAGAAGGAAGTAGCTGAAGCATCGGAAGCTGGGGCAAGCAATATTATTTCCAAGCCTTTCGCTCCCCCGGAACTTTTGAAAGTCATTGAACAAACCTTTTCAGGAAAAACTCTTCAATCTCTTTCCAGTGAAATTCCAGAAAGAAAACCTGTGCTGGATAGCACCGGAAAGCCAATTCTTAATATTGCTCACATACAGATTACCGACCATCTTACTTTAGGCGTTGCAAAGCATTTAGTTGATACGGGGAAAATTGCCCCTAAGCATTTCGCATCTCTCCAGACTGTCTGTATGACGAGCTGGAATCCTGTTAAGGAAGCTCTGGAGCAAGGCACGGTTGATGGAGCATTGGTTCTTGCTCCCATAGCGATGGATCTTTTTGCATACGACGTTCCCATAAGAGTTGTGCTCCTTGCTCATAAGAACGGAAGTATCTGCGTTCGTAAAAAGGAGCCTGTAAAATCTCTTGCTGAGTTTTTCAAAAACAAAACTTTTTGTATCCCTCACGAACTATCCATCCATCACATTATTTCGCACATGTTCATGAAAGAACTTGGGCTCGAGGCGGGAATTGCCGGAAGTCGTGAAGGAGACTTTTTCTACGAAGTAGTTCCACCCGTGAAAATGCCTGAGTTTCTTAAGATGAATCCTGAAGCCAGCGGCTTTATGGTGGCTGAACCCATTGGAACGAAGGCTATAGCAGAAGGAATTGCGGAACAGCTCTTTCTTTCTGCAGAAATCTGGCAAAATCATCCTTGCTGTGTGGTGGCTTTTCGGTCGGAGATTATAGATGAATACGGAGAAGCTGTAGAAGAGTTTGTCAGGTTGATGGTTGAAGCGGGAGACTTTATAAGCAAAAAGCCGGAAAAAGCAGCAGAAATTGGAGTTGCTTTTCTGGATCCTCAGAAAACCCTCGGTCTCAAAGTGCCCATACTTAAAAACGTGCTAACGGAAACTCAAGGTATCAAAACGGATGATCTTGGCCCGGACGTTGATGCGCTTGGCAAGATGCTTTCCTATATGAAAGAAAATATGGATATGGATCTTGCCGTTGATGTGCCTTCATTTGTGGATATGAGATTTTCCGATACCGCATACAGGCAGGCCAGCGGATATATTCCAAGACCATCTCGGATGTTGGATATTAAAGCACTTATTGCCAAGATTTCTCAGGATATTCAGGAAGCCCGTGTTTCTGCGAAAAGCTTTCTTGGGCAAGAGGGGAAATATCTCATCTTCCATCTCAATGATCAGCAATACGGCGTTGATGTCCTGCATGTTAAGGAAATAGTTGGTATAATGCCTATTCGTGAAATTCCTCAGGCGCCTTCCTTTGTAAAGGGCGTTATTAATCTGCGGGGCAAGGTCATTCCTGTCGTTGATCTTAGACTTAAACTTAATATGCCGGAGATGGCTTACAATGAGAGAACCTGTATTGTGATTTTGGAAATTCCTCTTGAACGTGGTGTATTCCATATTGGCGTTGTGGTGGACACAGTATCCCACGTAGAAACTATCAAAGCTCGTGATGTGGAACCACCTCCAAGGTTTGGGTCCGGTGTCAGTCTTCCTTTTGTCAGAGCTATGGCGAAATCCAATGGACATGTTAAAATACTTCTTGATGCTGTGCATCTTTTTGAAAAGGCTGAGCTGGAAAGGATTTCGGTTTCTCAAGGATAAACGAAATGGATAAAACTCTTTTCCTCTGTGTTCTCTGTGTGCTCCGTGGTTAGATCCTTATCTTGTACCCTAGCTAGAGAGCACAGAGTTTTTTTCTTTACAAATATAAACGAAATGGAGACGGTTTGAAGCGGTGAAAAAGGGAGATGAAGTTATCCTCAGGATCGAAAGCCTTGCCTACGGTGGAGCAGGAATAGGGCGAGTAAACGGAGCGGTTGTTTTTGTTGAACGAGCATTTCCCGGGGCGCTAGTTCGAGCGTTAGTTCTGCGGAAAAAGAAGGATCATTTTCTCGCAAGAGTTGCCGAAGTGCTGGAACCATCGCCTTGGGAACGAGAACCTTTCTGCATGCACGAAAGTTACTGCGGAGGTTGTATCTGGCAGAGGCTCGATTATTCAGCTCAGATCGAGTGGAAGTCAAGACAGGTGGAAGAATCTCTTAGCCGTATTGCCGGCCTGGAAAAGGGTGGGCACGTAGGCCTACCGGGCAGGCACGCCGGCCTGCCCTTACTTCTGCCTATAGAACCATCGCCTTTGACTACCTACTATCGTAACAAAATGGAATTTACCTTTTCTGCAAGACGGTGGTTTAGACCTGATGAAATTCAAAATTCTCAAAATCAAGGGAAGGGCAGGCACGCCGGCCTGCCCCTACAGGACTGTGGGCTTGGCCTTCACATTCATGGGTCATTTGATCGGGTTTTTGATGTTGAAGAGTGTTTTCTTGAATCGCCAGAATCGGTTGACATTCTTAAAACTGTGAGGTCCTTTTGTAAGGAAAGTGGGCTTCCCGCCTACGGTATTTATGATCACAGCGGTTTCTGGCGGTTTTTAGTGATAAAAGAAGCCAAGCATACGGGGGAGCGGCTGGTTCATATCATAACCAAATCCCATCCTGACGCTGAGAAAGCTATTAAGGCGTTAGCAAAGAGCCTTGAGGAGCTGTGTAAGTCTGGAATCACTATTACAACCCTGGTTCATTCCACAAACGACCAAAAATCCCAGGTTGCTGTAGGAGAAAATTCCAGAATCATCTGGGGAACGGGAAGTATAACCGAACGGTGTTTACACATTAACCTGGCAATTTCGGCTAATTCTTTCTTTCAGACCAATCCCTTTGGAGCTGAAAAACTTTATTCGAAAATCATCGAGTGGGCAGATCTTTCTGGATCTGAAGAAGTCTGGGATCTTTACTGCGGCACTGGCTCTATTGCTCTTCTCCTGGCAAAACAGGCAAGGTTTGTTATAGGCGTAGAACTAGTAGAAGATGCAGTAAAGGATGCCCAAAGAAACGCTGCCGCAAACGGCATAGAAAACTGTATTTTTTATGCAGGAGATATAAAGGACGTGATTAAAACTTTGGCACATCGTACTCCTCAGATTGTGGTTACGGATCCACCTCGAGCGGGTATGCATCCCAAGGTTGTTAAGGCTCTCCTTGAACTTGCTCCCCCCAGGATTATTGCTGTTTCATGCAATCCTACAACTTTGGCCAGAGATGTTGGATTGCTTATGGCAAAATACCGCATTAGAGCAGTTCAACCTTTCGACCTGTTCCCTCACACGCCCCATGTTGAATGTCTCGTGGATCTGGAGCTACGTTAGGGTGCGTCTTTTACGTAAAAAAATCCTTTAAAACCTATTTGGTCCGCCCAGCCATAAGGATCTCCCCCGAATTCTAAAAGACCTTCCTCCGATACTGATACAGGGAAATAGGTTATGACGATAGGTATAGGATGCTCCAACGTAATGTAAGTTTGGTCTGATTTCTTCAGGTATGTATCAATTTGTGCCGCCTTTTTAGGGTTGTCTCTTTCAAGTATTTCTTTTGCCAGATCCAGAGCTTTTTCAACCCTCACACATCCATGGGATATTGTTCGAGATGCCCGTTTGAATAGGTGCTGTTCTGGCGTGTCGTGCAGAAAGAAGCCGTAGGGATTGTCGAACAAAAACTTGACCTTCCCCAGGGGATTTTTGCCTCCTGGAAGTTGATAAAGTCTTGCCGATTCAAGCATTACAAATCCTTGTTTTTGGAAGAAAAATTCATCATCTCCCGCCTTTTCTTTCAGTTCAACACGTATACGGTCTGGGACATACCATCTAGGGTTTATCACTACGGATTTGATTTCGCTCACAAGCGGCAAGGTATTATTCCATCTTACAATCTTACCCCGAATTTTAATCTCTTTTCCATCACTTCGTCCAACGATGACTTTATGCCGAGATATAAGCTTGCCGTCAGCGTAATATTCCAGGGAAAAAGTTGGAATGTTCACCCATATAAATTGGTTGTACAGCCTGAATGGAGCTTCTTCTATCCCTTCAAGCGTCACTCGAATCCACTTGAGTTTTTCTTCGTAGGGTATATTCATCTTTTCGACGGTTTTCGGTCCTACTATTCCGTCAGGTGTTACGAAATGAGTTCGCTGAAAATCCATAAGAGCCGTCCTCGTTTTTTCATCTAAGACCCCTGTTGCCGTCCCTTCCATGTATCCCTCTTGGATAAGCCTTTTTTGAACTGTTGTGACGGCATGCCCATGAGAGCCTGGTTTGAGTTTTTCAGGAATACTCACGATAATCTGGGACGATTTGGCGAGATCTTCATACTTACTCACGGCATCTTTTAGGGCAACCACAAGGGTTGCCCCTACCGGGTGTTGCAAAATATCAGACTTCAAAAATCCAACAATCGCCGTTTCGTTATCAGCAAAGGATATCCAGGAAAAACCCGGGTATAAGGTCTTGCTCTTAAGAAGACTTATGAATGAGGCTGTAAATGTGGAATCCACTTCAAGCCCCTTTTCTGCTAATCGCTCGTAAGCTTTTTTCTGGAGTTTTGCCCAATGGATTACAGTGTTTTCCTGATCTTTTTCTAGAGGAGCCCCAGAGATAAAAAAGTTTTTATCTGGTTCACGAGAAGGGCAGACCATCACAGTGTCGGGGTCTACGCCTGCTGGAAATTGGTTAGATAAGTTCTGACGAGCTTCTTCTAGTTCTTGAAGCAATCGCTTTAATTCCTCTTCCTTTGGTATGTTACCGGAGAATTCCTTCATAACGGCTTTCATGGAAGCCTTTGGTTTAAAGTGGTTATCAACAAAAACCAGATTGGCTGAAGTGGCTTTGTAAACGACTCGTAAATCATTCGCTTCAGTTCCTTTGAAACGATTAGCAATAAAATTTCGGAGCCATTCCGACCACGGCTCGCGATAAAAGGAAACAATTGCCCGAGCGGTTACTAAATCTGGTTTTGTAAAGTCTCTGAGAGTAAGGCACCAATTGGCATCGCCTTCTTCAGAGTTCGCTAATCCTATCCCTAGAAACAACAAGATAGCCGTTGCTAAAAAAATCTTTTTCATAGCCCCTTTGCTCTCTGTTTTAGCGATTACAGTTTGTTTAGTTCGTCATAGAGTTTAATCTGTTCCCTAAGGCTTAACCTTCTTTCAGTTTTACACTCCTGCTTTTTTCTGTTCCGACATAGATTGCATCGGCTTTCTGCACACATCTGACAGAATGAACAATCGGCACAATCGTGTTTTTTCTCAAGCCCCCTCTCCTTTTCTTTGTGGAAAGGATCATACACGAGAAAACCATCTTTGCCTCGTCGGAACATTTTCTTTTTCCTCCTCGCCTGTGAGACTGTGTCGCAACCAATTAGAGAAGGTGGTAGGGGCGACCCTTGTGGTCGTCCCCTTTGTTCTCTCCCCGCTGGAGTAATTGTGACACAGCCTCTGTGGATAGGCGCAGCGCTTATCTCTGCTGTAAGAGCTGAATATAAGAATTTTGGCTATCTTACACAAGTCAAAGAATCATGCTTGCAAAGATTAAGAGACTTCTTATAGTGATTGTTAGATTGAAGTGATAAGCAGAAGCGGAATTTTGTGGAAAACATTGTAAGGTAAGGAGGAACAAAGATGGACCGTTACGTATGCTCAATCTGTGGATTTGTCTATGATCCTGCAAAGGGTGATCCGGATAGAGGCATCCCCCCAGGAACCCCTTTTGAAAAGCTTCCTGACGATTGGACCTGTCCGGTTTGTGGAGCTAGCAAAAGCGATTTTGAAAAAGAGTAATCATGGTTGAAAAGAGCGGGAGCGTGCAGAGTCACGCTCCGTTCTATCAAGATTTATGAGGGAGGATTAAAAAATGCTTTTCGGATTTAACGCAGCAGAAGTTTTCGATATAGCCATAAACATTGAAGAAAACGGCAAGACCTTCTACACTAAAGCTTCTCAGATGGTCGATAACGAAGATGTTAAGGCTCTTTTCCAGCAGCTTGCAAAGGAGGAAGATACCCATAAGGCTAGATTTACCGAGCTTAAGAAGCTTCTTCCGCCGCAGGCTCAACAGCCAACGGTTCCCGATGTTTCCGGCGATCTCGATGCCTACATCAAAATGATGGCAAAAGAACATATTTTTAACGATGCATCCGGTGTTGAACAGGAGCTCAAAAAAATTTCGTCAGTTCAGGATGCCTTGAAACTTGCCATCCAGTTTGAGAAAGATTCCGTGCTTTTCTTCGTTAGCATGAAAGAAGCAACAGACGATACTAAAGGACGGGAGATGATTGATTGGCTTATCAAAGAAGAACAGGAACATGTTAAACGGCTGTCTCTAGCTTTGCACCGAATTATAAAGGGATCTTAAAAAGGCAAATAGCGAGTGGACACGGTAAAGTGTCCACTTTATAGGTTTTACCATTGAAGAAGGAGTGATTATGTCTTACCGAGTAAGAATTTTCAGCACACCTACCTGTCCTTATTGTAAACAAGCTAAGGAATTTCTTTCCTCAAAGGGAATTTCCTTTGAAGATATTGATGTTTCGTCTAATCCGGAAGGACTAAAAGAAATGAGGAACATCACCGGAGGCGCACGCACAGTGCCCGTGATCGTTATAGACGATACGGTGATCGTCGGATACGAAGAAACCGATATTGCTAAAACGCTTAAAGAAAAGGGTTTAATTTCATAAAATTCTGAGAAGGGATAGCATCTAAAATGAGCACTCCCAGAGTTATTGTTTACACAGTTTCGGGATGTCCTTTCTGCGATAGTGTTAAGAAGCTGTTACGAGAAAAAGGCATAGACTTTCTTGAAATTGAAGCTCCTCCTCAGAGCGATCAGTGGTTTGAAATGGTGAAAAAGACCGGAAGTGGAGCTCTCCCACAGGTCCTCGTTGGTGATGAATCTGTTGGCGGTTACCTCGATGTCATTTTTTATGAAGCTTCCGGCCTGCTGTATAAAAAGCTAGGATTAGAATCTGCCGAAACTCCTAAGATAGAAACATTGTACGATGTAATCATTCTGGGCGCCGGTCCCGCCGGGCTAAGTGCCGCTATTTATGCAGCTCGTAAGGTTCTGAAAACTCTTGTCATAAGTGGCAATATTGGTGGCCAGGTAACCTGGACTTACGATATAGATAACTACCTTGGTTTTAGTCAGGTCAATGCCCAGGATCTTATCAGGAAATTCCGAGAACATGTCGAAAAATACGGTGTGGAAACAATCATAGGGCAGGAAGTTATTTCGGCAGATATTACGGGAAGGATTAAACGAGTAACCACAAAGGATGGAAGATCCTTTTACGGAAAGACGCTAATTATTGCTACTGGGGGACAGCACAGGCGGCTTAATATACCTGGCGAGAAGGAATTTCTTGGACGGGGAGTATCCTACTGTTCCACCTGTGATGCTCCCCTTTTTGCCGACGCAACTGTGGCTGTTATCGGGGGCGGAAATTCCGCACTAGAAGCCGTAATAGACCTTATGCCCATAGCCAAACATATTTACCTGGTTTCGTTGACAGAGCTTACAGGGGATCCTGTGCTTCAGGACAAAGTTAAAAAATCTCCCATAGTGGATATTTTTGTCCGCCACAAACCGGTAGCCATTTTGGGAAAACAGGAGGTCGAAGGCGTCGAAATTCTATCTCTGGAAGAAAACAAGACAATAACTCTAGCTGCGGAGGGTGTCTTTGTGGAAGTAGGCATTATGCCTAATTCGTCTCTGTTTGTGGATGTGCTTGCTACAAATGAGCGAGGCGAAATTATTGTGGATGAGATGTGCAGAACGGGTGTTGCGGGAGTATTCGCCTGCGGTGATGTAACAAGTGTTCCTTATAAGCAAGTTGTTGTTGCAGCTGGAGAAGGCGCTAAGGCAGCTCTGTCAGCTTACAGCTATCTTATAAATCGAGCAGGTAAAAGCCCCTCATCAGGTTAGCTCTATTAGGAATAAGCTTTTAAAATGAAACATCCTAAACCCACTTCCCGCACAGTTAAAGCCGAATTACAAGCCTTTTTCGATCGCAAGAAAAGTGAACGTAATTTTTATTTGGACGATGACGATAAACCAATCGTTGATTTTATCTTAGCTTATCCGGCAGTTAGTTTAAGTCCGTTGATGGCTTTTCTTTCTTCTCCCGATCCTGTAGCCAAGTGGGGCGCTGTAATGTTAATTGGTCACCTTGTTGGTTCTCAAGCCGAAATTGATATGGAATGGGCTAGAACAGTGTTGAGGAAATTTATGTGGTATCTAAACGACGAATCGGGCGGCATGGGTTGGGGCGTTCCGGAAGCTATGGGAGAGATTCTCAGGCACCATCATGGACTTGCTGTTGAATATGGAAAAATTCTCTGGTCTTACATCGATCCGGAAGGCAATCACCTGGAAAACGATGATCTGGTGGAAGGTGCGTTGTGGGGGATTGCAAGAGTCGCAACCTCATGGAACGATATTTATCCCGGCTCTTGCTGGAAGACATTAGCGTTATACAGGGCATCTCACCGTGCTCTTACCAGGCTCTGTGCCGGTATTGTCGGCGTTTGCTTCCAGAAAATGGGAAATGCTGAAATAGCAGAAAGTCTTGTTGACTTAATGCAAGATGCCGAAAAGGTTTCCCTTTTTTGGGATGGAGGCTTTATAGAAGGTTCTGTTGGAGAGATTGTGAGTCTTTCCCACCGATGGATTCTTTGGCAGAAAGACACGAACATTACATGATGCTGGCTCTTCGGCTGGCGGAGAAAGGTGCTGATCGAGGAGAAGTGCCTGTCGGTGCCGTTGTTGTAAGCCCCGAAGGGCAAATTTTGTCGCTTGCGCATAATGAACCAATCGATCTTCATGACCCTACCGGTCACGCCGAAATTATCGCAATAAGGAAAGCTGCCCAAAGAATTGGTAATTACCGCCTGGTGGGTTGCTCGCTTTATGTAACTCTTGAACCTTGCGTCATGTGTTATGGAGCTATAATTCACGCCAGGATTAAAAGGCTTTTCTTTGGCGCTTATGACCCAAAAGCTGGCGCAGGAACGGTTTTTGGTCTTTTTTCATCGCCTTTTTTCAACCATCGACCAGAAGTTAGAGGTGGGATTCTGGCTGAACTCTGCGAAAAAGTGCTGAAAGAATTTTTCGAGAAATTACGATCTTCCAAATGTTGTTCTTCTGGTTAGCTACGAGATAGCATAGGCAAAGGAGCTGGGGTGTATGCCTCTTTAAGCATTTCCATAAGTTTTGGGGGTTTCAATAAGTTCTGAAAGAAAATGTTCGACATTTATCGGCTGATTACATAGAGGACAGATGCGGATTTCGTTCAGGCGATTTTCTATCTGACGACGTTTTTCTTTCCAGGCTTTTTCTATATCGGCATAATACGCTTTGCCTTTTTCTACACGTTTTTCCATGTCTTCTATTTGGTCAATAATTGCGGCGAGAGCTTCTATTTCCTGTAAAGATTTTAGCTCCGAAGGAGGCGTCAAAGTTGAAAGACTGTGCTGATAATGCTTCAGAGAAGATATAACCTGCATAGAAAGTTCCATGTCGCCAATCAAGGATTCAAGGCTAGCTGTGTCGTTGAGTTCAGGAGCGGGTTTTATGGACTCAAGAATGCTACTCATGAGAGTAAGTTTTTCCCTTACTTTTTCCAAACGCTCGTATTCCTTGATGGTGTTGGAAAGTTCCTGCACGGGATGGATTGGAGGGGAATCTTCCAAAACGGCGAGAGTCTCACTTATTTTCCTAAGCCTATCAACAGCGGATAAAGTCTGATCCAATTTATCAACAAGTTCTGCTAGAGTTTCGACTGGCTGAAGCTCAGGTGGTGTTTGGAGGAAAGACAAAGCATTTTTCGCCTGGTTAAGCAGGGCAATATGTTGTTCAGTCTTGCTCATTTCTTCTATTAAAGCCTCTAAAGGAGCAGGATCAGCAATTTGAGGCGGTTCATGAAGATCTTCTAGAAGATCTTTTTGAGCTGAGAGAATCTCTATCTCGCTGATGATTGATTCCAGTTTTTCTATGTCATCGGAAAGGCTAGGGATTTTTTCTTCCAGAGTTTTTATTTCTTTTTCCAGCTCATCTACCTGTTTGAAATCTTCCTCGATAGAATCCAGTGGCGAATAGATTTCTATTAGCTTCTTGAGTTTTTGCTGTTCTTGTTCAATCTGCTTCTTTCTCTCCTTTTTAGAGTCGGTTTTTGCTTTGAGTTTCTGCTGCATCTGAACCAGATAGTGAGCTTCCGTGGAAGCAGCAAAAAAGCTAGCAGCTTCAGAGCCAGAGGGGATAAATATTGGATCCTTCTGCGGGGCTATGTGAACATTAACCTGTTCGTCGTCTCCAGTTTCTATGGGCGAGATCCTCAAAGCGTTTACAACATCAGCAGGGACACTGCCCCTGCCGCTACCGATTTTTTTGTAGCTTTCTTCTATGTTGCCTTTGATGATTTTGTATAAGGGATAGGTATAAGTTCGCTCCCATACGATAGTTTCGCCAGAATCAAGCTCTACGGCTACTTCGGCTTTTTGAGCGCCGTGGCGTATGAGGAGCTCGGTCGATCGAGGATTTTCCACAATACAGCGCAAGGCTTCCACCACAGCGCTCTTTCCCGTATTGTTCGGACCCGTAAGGACTGTAACACCATCCGCCAGTTCGATGACTGTTTCTTCGTGGCTCATGAAATTTTTTAGGATAATTCGCCTGATCATGCTTATACACTCAGCTTAACCTATGAAAGTTCTGCCTTTGCGCGTTCTATTGCTTCCTCGACTATGTTACGAATTTCTTCCAGTCTTTCCGGCTTTTCAGCTTCATAGCGTACGACAAGCACTGGTTGAGTGTTGGATGCTCTCACAAGTCCCCACCCATCAGGAAAAACCACTCTTGCTCCATCTACGTCAATCACCTGATATCCTTGAGCACGTAAAAACTCTCTCGCCTTTTCCACCACTTTAAATTTCACTTCATCTGGACAGGGCACTCGTATCTCGGGTGTGTTATACATTTCCGGAAGCCCTTCTAACAGTTCTGGGATGGTTTTTCCTGTGTTTGAAAGTATTTCAACAAGTCGGCAGGATGCGTAAATACCGTCATCAAAGCCGAAATACCTATCTTTGAAAAACATGTGGCCGCTCATTTCTCCAGCCAAATCGGCTCCCACTTCTTTCATCTTGGCCTTTATTAAGGAATGACCAGTTTTCCACATGATAGCTTTCCCACCTAGCCTTTCAATCTCATCGAACAAAACTTTAGAACACTTGACCTCTGCAACAAAAACAGCTCCCGGTTTTCGGCTTAAAATCTCTCGTGCAAAAATTAGCATCAGCCTATCCCCGTAAATCACATTCCCGTTGTGATCTACCACTCCCAGCCTATCGCAGTCACCATCATAGGCAATACCTACATCAAGCTTTTCTTTTTTTACCACTTCGATAATGTCTTTGAGGTTTTCCATAACTGTTGGGTCTGGTTCGTGATTTGGAAAAGTGCCGTCCATTTCGCAGTAGAGCGGATAAACTTCACAGCCGAGTCTCTGGAGGATTGGTAAAGCAACAGGCCCACCAGTAGCATTCCCCGCGTCTATAGCTATTCGGAGTTTTCGATGTCCCATCTTGATATTGTTAACGACGAAGTCCTTATAGGGCGTTAAAATATCATATTCTTGATGTGATCCTTTGCCGGATACGAAGTCACCGGCTTCCATTATTTTTCTGATCTGCTGGATTTCTTCTCCCGCGATAGTGTCGTAGCCGTTACAAATCTTGAAACCATTATATTCAGGGGGATTATGGCTTGCGGTGATCATCATACCGCCTTCGCGATCCAGGTGTCGCACCGCAAAATAAAAGACCGGTGTTGGGCATACGCCTACATCCACCACATCCATTCCGGTGGAAAGAAGTCCTTCAAGTAGAAGATCGCGGAATCTTTCGGAGCTTAGGCGGCAATCCCGTCCCACGACAATTCTGTGTTTGCCCTGGCGAGCCATATAAGTTCCATAGGCTTTGCCCAGGATAGGAACATCTTCTTCAAGGATTTCTTTACCCACTATTCCGCGAATATCGTATTCTCTGAAAACTTTCGCCAGCATTTCCGCTTCCTCCTTAATCATCTGTATCCCAGCGAAACGCAGGGACGGCTTGGACCTCTTTAAAATTTCCCCACTTCTACAACGCAATCATCCCCAACCATTAGACACAGTGATTCATTATTTCGAGGTGTGGGTCTCACGATAACTCGCCGACCCAAAACGGAATGTTCCAACCTTGGCACGTTTTCTATTATGCATCCTTCCATGATTACGCAATGTTCTACGGTGGAGCTGATGATGCGAACGTTGTCCCCGATTGCTGTAAAGGGTCCCACGTGAGCGTGAAGTAGATGTGCCCCGGCTCCAATAATGGCGGGTCCTCTTACTATTGATTGTTCAATTCTCGCTCCTTCCTCCACCACTACTCGACCAGTGACTCTGCTTCCGGAATCTATTATTCCCCGAATGTCGGTCTGTAACCACTCGTCCATAACGGTGTCATTTGCAAGGAGCAGATCGTCTTTTTTCCCTGTATCCAGCCACCAGGATGTTACAACATGACTTTGAACGTTGTAGCCTTGTTTGATGAGCCAGGCTATGGCGTCGGTTATTTCCAATTCTCCTCGCCATGAAGGTTTAATGTTAGATATGGCATCAAAAATTATGGGCCTAAAGAGGTAGATACCAACTAAAGCAAGATCAGAAGGCGGTTTTTCCGGTTTTTCTATGAGGTCTATTACTCGCCCGTTTTCATCCACAACAGCCACTCCAAAAGCTTTGGGATTGGGCACCGATTTCAGAAAGATCGCCGCCGAAAGTTGTTCATTATCGGCAAAAGCTTTCACCTGGTCGGTTATACGAGACCCGATTAGATTGTCGCCCAGATACATTAGAAAAGGACTTTCACCTAAGTAATCCTTTGCTACCCATACTGCATGAGCCAGTCCCAGGGGTTTTTCTTGCTGGATATACCGAATTGAAACTCCCCAGCGGCTTCCGTCACCTACCCTTTCCATTATTTCTCGCCCTGTTTCAGGAGCAATTATGATCCCTATGTCTTTTATGCCTGTAGCTACAATGTTTTCTATGACGTAAAAAAGTATTGGTTTATTGGCAACCGGAACCAACTGTTTAGCCCCGGTGTAAGTTAGAGGTCTCAGCCTTGTTCCTGCTCCTCCCGATAGAATAAGTGCCTTCATATGTCCCACCTCTTCGTTTTGCTTAACTTCAGGTACCGAAAACAACTGCTCCTGCTTTTATGTAGCTTTTTCGGTATCACAAAATCCAAAATTAGTAATCGGAAAAGTTTAGTGCTCCCATTTGTCGCTATCTACGATTTTTTCAATGAACAAAGCCTGCTTCTTCGCTTTGTCCTGTGGCAGTAGGCAATGCTTTTTTGGGTCCCTTCATAAACAGAGGAAGAATAATAAGAAATCCAGTCATCCATCCAAGGATCCAGAAGACGTCATTGAAAGACAGCATGTTGGCGTGCCTTAAAACCTCACCGTAAAAAAAGGCAAGAACTTGCTTTTGTTGTATCCAGGAAGGAATTTCACCTTTGGCAAGAAACTGTAAAGCCTCCTGGAATCTTTCCTGAAATACCGGATTAAAAGGCGTAATATGCTCAACAAGCATGTGTTGATGAAATTGAGCTCGTTGAGAAAGAAGGGTTGTGGAAAAGGCTGTTCCAAAACTTCCCCCAAGGTTTCTGATAAGATTGAAAATCCCTGTTGCATTGCCAATGTCTTCTACCTTTATGTTGACATAAGAAGCTGCTCCTAAAGGAACGAAAAACATTCCCATGCCAAAGCCCTGGATGATACGTGGTAAGGCTACGTGAAAGAAGTCGGCATCAAGCGTAAAGTCGGACATTTCGAACAATCCTAAACTTGCTAAAATTAAGCCTAGAACTAGGAAAAATCTAGCTTGTATACCTCGTTTAATAAGTTGCCCTACAAAAGGCATCACAATAAGACTTGCAATACCACCTGGCCCCAGTACAAGTCCTGCCCAGAAAGAGGTATAGCCCATAAGGTTTTGAAGGTAGAGAGGAAGCAGAACAATGCTTCCAAACATACAGAAAAATCCCAGAAACATTATGATATTCCCAAGAAGAAATGTTCGATCTTTCAACACTCTTAGGTTTACTACCGGATGTTCTGACCGCAATTCTACAATTACAAAGAGTATAAGACTGACAGCCGAAATTACGCTAAGAGTCACGATGAAATTTGAATTGAACCAGTCTTCCCTTTCGCCTTTATCGAGTACAATCTGCAGAGAGCCAAGACCTATCGACAGAAGAGCTAATCCCCAATAGTCAATAGAGACGAGTTTTCGACGTATATAGGGTGGATCAAAGATGAAAGCTATGGTCAGAATCACAGCAAGTATTCCCGCTGGAAGATTGATGTAAAACACCCAGCGCCAGCTCCAATTGTCTGTGATCCATCCTCCCACTACCGGCCCTAATATTGGAGCGAAGACAACCCCCATTCCAAAGATCGCCATAGCCATTCCGTGTTCTTTTCGTGGAAAGGTTTCAAGGAGGATTGATTGGGAAAGCGGTTGGAGTCCACCTCCTCCCAATCCCTGAAAAATCCTGGCAACAACAAGGACTTCCAGAGAAGGTGCGGCACCACAAATTATTGAGCTCAATGTAAAGAGCACAATGCTAAAAAGTAGATAATTCTTACGGCCGAAAAGGCTTGAGAGCCACCCTGTTATTGGAATGATAATAGCGTTTGACACTAGATATGAAGTGAGCACCCAGGTAACTTCATCAACGCCGGCGTTTAGACTACCCTGGATGTGGGGAAGCGACACATTAACGACACTTGTGTCCATTACCTCAATGAAAGTTGGTAAAATTACAGTGAAGGCGACAAGCCACTTATTGGGTGTGCCTGATGGTTGAAGAGCTTTTTCTTCCACCGCGGAGACCTCTTATTGTTTAAGCTTCGGTCCGGTTTTATCAGAAATGTTAACCTTCACTTCCAGAGATAGCCCAACTCTTAAGGGATACTCTGCTGGTGGTGGCTCATCAAGGACGATTTTTACGGGCACTCGCTGGGTTACTTTGATCCAGTTTCCGGTTGCGTTTTCTGGAGGAAGGAGTGAAAAGGCTGCTCCTGTTCCTGCTCTGATGCCCACGACTTTTCCGTGGTATCGGTAACCAGGATAGATATCCGCTTTGATTTCAGCTTTTTGACCAATGCGCATTTCTTTGAGCTGAGTTTCCTTAAAGTTAGCCTCCACATAGACATCTTGAAGTGGCACTATAGCGAGTAGAGGCTGTCCTGGTTGTACCCAGTCCCCAACCTGGAAGCGTTTTTGAGCTATGTAGCCAGAAATGGGTGCATAGACTTTGCAATAGGATAACTGAAGTCGGGCAAGATCTAGTTCTGCCTGTGCCTTCTGAATCTGGGCTTCCAGGTTTTTGATACGGTAGCGTTCCATTTGAGCCTGAAGTTCCTGAGCTTCGGCAACTCTGAGTTGAGCCTGGGCACGTTCGGTGTCCTTACGAGCAGCGTTTAGAGCGATTTTGGCTGAAGCTACTTCTGCCGATGTTGCTTCGTACTGAGCCAGAGCTTTTTTATAGGCCGTTCTTGTTCGATCGAATTCCCGTTCGGCTATGGCTCTTTGAGTATAGAGAGCTTCAAATCGTTTGAAATCCTTTTCAGCATGTTTGAAATCGGCTTCTGCCGATTTTCTCTTTTCTTCCAGTTCGTCGATTTTTTTCTGAGCCTGTTGTTCTCTATCGAGAGCCATTTTTAGTGAAGCTTTGGCAGAGTCCACGTTAGCTGTCATTGTGGTTTCTATGTAAGCTAGGTTAGCTTTATGGAAGTTGTATTCCTCTTGCAGGGCTTTTAAAGAAGCCTCTCCTTGCTGAACTTTAAGAGCGTAATCAGCAGGGTCTAGCTCAAAAAGGAGAGTTCCTTCCTTTACAAAATCATCGTTTTCCACATAGATCTTAATCACTCGACCAGGGATTCGGCTACTTACGGTGGCGCTATCCGCCATAACATAGGCGTTATCGGTAGATACATAACGGATGGTGTAAAACCACCATATAATTACTGTGATTATGGCAAACCCGGAAAGGCTTACGAGAATTTTTTTTAATTTACGGTTGTTTTTCATAGCGTTGACAGTCGCTTGAGTTCGAGAAATCTGGTTGTTTGCGGTTTTATCGTGTTCGTTCATAGACTTTCCCCTTGCCTATTTTGAGATTGTCGAGGTCGAATCAAACATTTAACCAACACAACAGGTCATTTATATTTTATTGATGCTACCATTTCAAGCCATGGTTTTACCTGGTCGAGGATAAATACCGTGGCAGGAGCTATCACAAGAGCGGGAAGGAAGTTTCCTACACGGATATCCCTTATTTTCAGGAGCCGTATGCCGATTCCTACAATTATGAGTCCTCCTGCAGCGGTCATTTCATTCACCATGGAAGCGGTGAGAAGTTTTTGGATCCATGCTGCACTTAGGGTAATGCTTCCCTGAAAAGCGAGGATGGTGAGGGTTGAGAAAAGGACTCCCCATCCTAGAGCCGAAGCAAAGCCAAGAGATGCAAAACCGTCAAGCATGGATTTTATGGCAAGCAGGGTATAGTCTCCCGTGAGACCATCTCGAATTGATCCCAGAATAGCCATGGGGCCAACACAAAAAAGAAGACTTGCCGTTACAAAACCTTCAACGAATTTTTTTTGTTTTTCCATAGAAAAAGTGCGCTGAAGAAATTCTCCGATTCGATTTAGACGATCTTCGATGCGGAGTAGTTCTCCAGTAATACCTCCAGCGAGAAGCGCTCCCAGAACAATAAGGACGTTTTCGGTTTTAAAAGCCATCTGAAACCCGATGAAAAGAGTGAGCAACCCGAGAGCATCGAACACGATTTCTTGAATTCGTTGAGGGAACCTGTTTCCAAGAGCGACACCAAGAACCGAACCCGCCGATACTGTGGCAATATTGATGATAGTTCCGACCATGAATTCTGCCCCCTATGCTTTTACTGGTTTTTTCAAAGAAATGTAGCCCAATCCAAAGGTTTATCACCAATAGCATGCTTTACGATATTGTGGAAGATAGAAGTCTGTTCGAGGAAAGGAGATCTGGAGCTAATCGAAAATTGTTTCACGTGAAACATTTTTATGATGTCTTTCCGGTTCAAATTCAGGGGGGATCATTTGTGCTTTGTGTTTCTATTACAACATACGACATGTCGTTGATCTTATTTGCTCCACGTATGAATACGGTAAAGTTTTCCTTGCCTACTGTTTTTACTAATCCATATTTCTGAGGAAAAACCGCTTTACAGTGACATTTCCATGTTCTAGAACTACCAGCGTATTGGATAGACATGGGCACCAAAACTTTTGGAAGCACAAGGAGAAAGCTTTATTACATGAATCAAAGAGGCTCTTTATCTTTTTGGATGATGGTTTTGTTGTTGGTATTTGTATCTTTTATTGCCTTTGCGGTAGGAATAGGCGTTTCACTTTATAACCAGATTACTGAAGGACTTCCATCTGTTGACGCTCTCAAAAACTACCATCCCCCTATAGTTACTACGTTATACGCTGCAGATGGAACCCCCATAGCTGAGTTTTACCACGAAAGGCGCTATCTTGTCCGGATCCAGGACGTTCCCCAGCACGTTATTAAAGCCTTTCTCGCCGTGGAAGATGCTCGTTTCTACGAACATCCCGGAATAGATATATGGAGCGTATTCCGAGCTGCTCTTGCTAATCTTAAGGCTGGAACTATAGTTCAAGGCGGAAGTACTATCACTCAACAGGTTGTCAAGTCGCTTCTTCTTTCTCCTGAACGAACCTGGCAGAGAAAAATTCGCGAAGCAATATTGGCATACAAGATAGATAAGTTTCTATCCAAGGATGAAATCCTGGAACTCTATCTTAACCAGGTCTATTTTGGAGCGGGAGCCTATGGAGTGGAAGCGGCTGCAAGAACTTTTTTCGGAAAGCATGTTCAGGATCTTACAATCGCTGAAGCGGCTCTTATCGCAGGACTTCCAAAAGCTCCTTCCAAATTTAATCCTTATGAGAATTTTGAAGAAGCCCGCAGACGACAACTCTTTGTTATTCAACGAATGGAAGAAGAGCATTTCATTTCACGTAAGGAAGCTGAATCCGCACGCCAGCAGCCTATAGAATTGAAAGGAGAACGAGGCAAATCTCTTAAGGAGATGAACCACTTTATCGAAGAAGTTCGCCGCAGAATGATAGATCGTTATGGAGAGAAAACTTTTTATGAAGAAGGCCTTCAGATTTATACCACCTATGATCCAAAGGCTCAGGCTCTTGCTGAAAAGGCTTTGTTGAACGGACTTTCCGAATATGAAAGACGTCACGGCTTTAAAGGTGTTGCTCGATTGATTCCAAAAACTCAATGGAAAAGCTTTATACGAGAACTAAAGGAGCGGCAAAAACATATTGCCGAAGGACAGGTGCTGGATGGGCTGATTATCGGAAGCGATGATAAGAAAAAAGCCTTTATTGTGTCCATTGGCGAAAAAGAGCTTCTTCTGGAACGTAATGGCTGGGAGTGGACAGGGAAAAGTTATTACACCCTAAAGTCCATACTTCAGCCGGGCTCTGTAATAAAAGTTTCGGTTAGGACTTCCGCTGAGAAGCCAAAGAAATCCAAAAAATCTGGTGACAGTTCTGAAGCGACAGAAACTCTGGTAATGGAACAAAGCCTTGAAGTTGAAGGAGCCTTTGTCCTTGCTGATCTTAAAACCGGTGATGTGCTTGCTCTTGTAGGAGGACGGGATTTTCGATCCAGCCAGTTTAACCGAGCCACTCAGGCCCGTCGCCAACCCGGCTCCGCTTTCAAACCTATAGTCTATGCTGCCGCTGTAGATAACGGTTTTACCGAGCTTACCACGGTGGTTGATTCCCCTGTGGTTTTCAAAGGTGCCAGTGGCAGATTATGGAAACCGGGAAATTACGATGGTTCTTTCATGGGACCTATGACTTTGAGAAAAGCTCTGGCTCTATCCAGAAACGTTGTTGCTGTTAAACTCGCTAATGCTATTGGTATTGACGAAGTAATAAGTATGGCTCGAAAGCTTGGTATCGAATCGCCTCTAACCCCAACTCTCGCTCTTTCTCTTGGTGCTTCAGGACTGCCTCTTATTGAGTTAACCCAAGCCTACTCTGTGTTTGCCAACAACGGAGTACTTGTGCCTTTCCGATTTGTCACTCGTGTTCTTGACCGGCATGGGAACGTAGTTGAAGAGTTTCCTGTGGTCCAGAAACAGGCCATTTCTCCGGATACGGCTTATATTATCACAGATATGCTTACGGCCGTTGTCCAGGAAGGCACAGGTAAAGCGGCAAAAGCCCTTGGAAGGCCTGTTGCAGGAAAGACGGGCACAAGTAATGAATTCCGAGACGCCTGGTTTATTGGGTATACGCCAGATTATATCGCTGGTGTGTGGGTTGGTTACGATGATAACACTAAGTCTCTCGGTGCAGGCGAGGCCGGAGGTAAAGTGGCTTGTCCTATCTGGACGGCTTTCATGAAAGAGTGGCTTGCTGATAAACCTATAAAGCCCTTTACACCTCCACCAGAGGTTATTTTTGTAAAAGCCAGTTCTGGCGATGGGGAAAAAATCGCCTATATTCCTTTCAAACCGGATACGGTTTCCTCATCAGAGAAAAAACTGGAATCTTCTTATGGTTCAGAGGAAGAAAGCGCTACCGTTGACGACAGGGAACTTCCAGAAGATACCGAAGAAAACACTGGAGAATCCGTGTATAAATCGGGGCTTTTCTGATGTCTAATGCAAAGGACTTGCTCATTTCGTGGTTTGGATCTCCAGAAAAGGAAGGTTTTTTTGCCAAGTTGTTTCCTTCCTACGAATATCGCAAACAGCAATTGGAAATGGCTCTGGCTGTTGCCGAAGCTCTTGATAACCAGGAACATCTCATTGTGGAAGCCGGCACAGGTGTGGGCAAAACTCTTGCCTATCTTGCACCTATTGTTGCTTCGGGGAAAAAAGCAGTTATTTCGACAGCTACAAAGACGCTCCAGGATCAGCTTGTCCGAAAAGATATTCCTCTCCTTTTGAATGCGGTTGCTACCAACCATTTCAGAGATAAAAACAGCGTATGCCTTCTCAAAGGTAGATTGAACTATCTTTGCAAAAGAAAACTCGGCAGATTTGAGGAGGAAATATTAAAAGGCCGATTGGTTCACTTGTTTGGGATATACGAAAATTACAAAGCCTTTGGGCAATTCATGAAAGTGTTCAAAGACTGGATCAAAGGAACATCCACAGGAGAGATTTCCGAACTTGTTGCGGAACTTGCTAACAAGAGACTTGTTTCGTTTTCTCCAGATACCCTAAATATTGAAGAACGTCTGGGACATGTTCTTGGCGCTTCGACTAATCAGTGTGCTGGGCCTCGGTGTGCCTTTTTCAACTCCTGTTTTGTAGTAAATGCCAGAAAAAGAGCTTCATCGGCAAAGCTCATTGTTGTTAATCATTACCTTCTTTGCACAGATTTGATGGGAAAGGTTTCTGGGAGTTTTGAAATTGTGCCATCGGCTGATGTGCTTGTCATCGACGAGGCTCATCATTTTGCCGATGCAATTAGCCATGCCTTTACAATTTCTTACCATTCTTCCTATCTGGAGAAACTTACGGAGGAGCTGGGTTTTGCCACAGGAAGAAAGGGAAAAATCTGGGAGGAATACACCAGAATAGAAGAAAACATCTCGAATCACCATAAGGCTTTACTCGATCTTCTGGATCAATCACTGGCGAGCAAATCAGGCGATTTATCGGGAATGTTGTTAAAAGACAGGCGCTCGAGCCTTCAACAGGTTTTTCATGATGAAAAAGATATATGTAACTTCCAGAACGTTGTAAAAGCAATTGCCGAAAATTATCGTGTTATAAGGCTTCTTCTGGATGAAGGCTCAGAAGAACATTTGTCGCCCATTGCCATGACTGATGAATGTCACAGAGTTCTCAACCAGATTGCTACCAACTCATCTCTTGACTCCTTTATATGGTTTGAGATTGGAGATCAAAATTTTGCCCTCCATCTTACCCCTCTTAATGCTGCAACATACGCTACCGAACCGCTTTTTGAATCATATTCATCCATCATTTTTACATCTGCTACCATTGCTGTGGCTAATTCCAATGGTGACCATAATTTCGACTTTTTTATAGAACATGTGGGAGTTGATCCATCAACAAGATCCCTGGCTATTGGTTCTCCCTATTCTTACGAAGAGCAGATGATTTGCTTTATACCACCAGCTCATTTCCCTATGCCTGATGAACCGGATTTTATAGATGCTGTTTTGCAGCATGCCGTGCCCATCATAAAAGCTTTTCCAGGGGGAACTCTGTTTTTATGCACCAGCTACCGCAATATGAAAGTTATCGCTGATAATCTCAGAAGAGAATTGCCTGATCGTAGAATACTTGTGCAAGGAGAGAATTCACGGTCACACATACTTGAAGAATTCCGTGTTGATACCGGCTCCATCTTGGTTGCGACAGGCACTTTTTGGGAAGGAATTGATGTGCCTGGTGAAAGCCTTCAGGTTCTTCTTATTGATAAACTTCCGTTTCCGTCCCCATCAGATCCCCTCGTTGAAGGTCGTTGCCAATATATTGCTAAGTCTGGCAGAGATCCTTTTTTGGATTATTATATGCCGCGAATGATTCTTGCTCTTCGGCAGGGGATTGGTCGTCTGATACGATCATCTAGAGATCGGGGCGTGGTCGGAATATTCGATGTAAGAATCCGAAGGAAAGGGTATGGTCGAAAGATTCTTGCAAACTTGCCACCATGCAGAATCATTGAAAATTTTGATGACTTGGCTAATTTTGTGTTAACATGACAACGGCTTTTTTGCCTTATTTCAATGAAGAGGTTTATATGAGTTCCATGGATGGTTCCTTTACTCATCTGGACGAAAAGGGCCAGGTAAAGATGGTTGACGTGACTGAAAAGCTCCCGACTGTTCGAGAAGCCAGAGCAGAGGGCAAAGTTAAGATGTCACGAGAAGTCCTGGAAGCGGTTATTAAAGGCGGCACAGTTAAGGGAAATGTTCTGGAGACTGCTCGTATAGCGGGCATTATGGGAGCTAAAAGGACATGGGAGCTTGTGCCCCTATGCCATCAACTGGCTCTCACATCCATTAGGGTGGATTTTGAAATAGAATGGGATCCCCCAGCTATTGCTATACGCTCTGTTGTAAAGGCTACTGATAAAACTGGAGTGGAAATGGAAGCTCTTACCGCTGTTTCCATCGCTGCTTTAACTATTTACGACATGTGCAAAGCTCTTGACAAAACGATGACTATAGACCAAATACGACTTGTTTATAAGTCTGGCGGGAAAAGCGGTGTGTTCAAAAACTTTTGATAATTGTCCCTTTGTGCTAAAGACCACTCATGTGGTGGGTGATGATTTTCAAATGCGAGGAGTGCCCCAATGAAGCAAGAAGATTTGCTTTACTTTAAGAAGCTTCTCCAGGATCGTTTGCAGGAACTTTTGCAGGAGGCCGAGAAGACCATTCAGGATATGAGCGATAATGGCACTTTTTTCCCTGATCCGGCGGACCATGCATCAGCGGAAGCTGAGAGAAATTTCCTCCTCAGAATTAGAGAACGGGAAAGAAAGCTTATTGCCAAGATTCGTGAAGCCCTCGAGCGGATAGAAAACGGCACCTTCGGAATTTGCGAAGAATGCGGCGATGAAATCGATATTGAGCGCCTTAAAGCTCGTCCTGTAACGACTCTTTGTATTGAATGTAAACGCAAGCAGGAGGCTTTGGAAAAAATCAAAGGAGAATAAAGTTTTACTTCCATGTTACTTGTTCTACATCGCCAATCCATATTTCTTGAAATCCGCCGGAAGGAAGCTGAAGAATAAGTCCTCCGGTCGGTGAAAAATCGGCGGCGATTCCTGAGATTTTTTCACGGCCAGTATTCACGGTTACGAATTTTCCCAGGAGTATAGAAGTTTCCCGTAGTTTTTCTATCCAGGGTTGCCAACCTGAGGTCAGAAAATTTTCATAGAATTCTTCGAAAATATTACCAAAATTAACCAGAATATCCTGACGACGTATGGTGATGTTGCGGTCATGGAGTTCTATAAGGAGAGACGTGGGGGGATATCGGAATTCGCCGATAAAATCGTTTTGGTCGTGAAAAACGTTGATTCCTACACCTATGATGACGAATCTAAGTTTCTGCGGTTCCATGTGAGCCTCTGCAAGAATACCGGCGATTTTTTTGCCTTCAACAACCAGGTCATTAGGCCATTTTATCATGACGGGTATTTGGTAAAGCTCTCTAAGAGTGTCCACCAAGGCAAGAGCTGTTAAAAGAGTGAGCTGGGGAGCTTCGCGGGGACCAATAGGTGGACGTAAAACAAAGGAAAAATAAAGTCCTTTCTTGGGAGGAGAGAGCCATTTTCGGCCGAGTCTTCCTCGACCTGCAGTCTGGCTTTCCGCTACAACCACCGTGCCTTCAGGACTTTCTTTCAACGCAAGTCTCATTGCTTCTGTATTGGTGGAATCAATTTCTTCGTAATAAAAATAATGTTTTCCGAACCATGATGTTTTTAAGTCACTTAGGATTTCCACAGGATGTAGGAGATCCGGCACTAAAATTAATCGGTAGCCATATTTGGGTTTTTTATCAAAAACATAGCCGAGTTCCTCGAGTTTCTTAATTTTCTTCCAAAGGCCCGTTCTCGTTATGCCAAACTGAGAAGCCAGTTCTTCTCCTGAAAGCTCCCGATCGGGTGAGGACTTGAATATACGCATAATTTCCACAAAGTATCGTTCACTCATGCTAGCGAGTTCCTCTAATTTAAGGATTTCCAAAAAAGGCCACTGCAGAGAGAAAAATCGTTGTTTCTACAGTCTCACAGGTAGCACCGAAGAGGTCGCCAGTAATAGCCCCAAAAGATGATACATACCAGCGCTTAAGCACAAGCACTTCGCCAACAGAAAGAGTGATAGCCAGAATAGAAAAAAGGGGATACCAGGCTAGAAATGGTAAAAGCCATAGAGATGACAAGGCCAGAATATTCCAGGAAAAGCCTTCGATAAATTTTGCTCCTAGTCCTTCATTACTTCCTTGAGCTCGCCATGCTAAAAGTGCCATTGAAAATCGCCCGCAAACTATAGCCATAATAATTCCCTGCCAGGCTCCGGCTTGCTGAAGAGTGCCCATAGAAAAGGCTTTAATTCCGATGATGATTACGATGGAAGCGGCTCCGAAGGTTCCTATTCGGCTGTCCTTCATGATTTGTCGACGTCTTTCCTGAGTGTAACCACCTCCCAGTCCGTCTATCCAATCGGCAAAGCCGTCGAGATGGAGGGCTCTAGTGAGCCACAGAAGTAACCCTGCTCCGAGAAAGCCGGAAACAGAGGCCGGAAAGAAAGGACGGCATAGAGCAAGGAATCCGACCACTACTGCTCCAAGTAGCCACCCAACAAGAGGGAAAAATGCAAAGGATCTTGAAAATTGCAAATGCTCAGCTTCGAATACTCGTTGTGGGACTGGACAGCGTGTAAGAAAACTTAAAGCCAGCAAAAAATCTTTCATCATGAGTTAATCTGGAACTCCAAAATTGTAATGGATTTATTCCTGTTCCGTTGTTTTCAAATAGATCACCATACCGCCCTGGGGATGTTTAATGAGAATTGGAATTCCTGCAACCATCCAGGTAACGTGAGTGCATACAGAAGCCAGCTTTTGATTTGTCCAGCCGGCAACATCTCGGAATCGCCTTGCTAATTCATTATCAGGCACAATTCCCCATCCCACTTCATTGGAAACGAAAATGATAGGAGATGACCGTTGGTGGCTAATGATGGAGCAAAGACGTTCTACGTGAGCTTCTACATCTTTTCCTGCTATAAGAAGGTTGGAAATCCACAAAGTAATGCAATCTACAAGGATTGGATGGGGAGTTTGGATCAAGTTTTCTAATAATTCGTTAAGCTTTAAGGGTTCTTCATAGGTTATCCAATTGTTCCCGCGCCGTTCTCTATGACGTTTTACTTTTTCAGCCATTTCATCGTCTAATACTTCTGCCGTGGCGATGTAAACATAAGGAGGAGGTGCAGCTGAAATGATTTTTTCAGCGTAAAGGCTTTTTCCGCTTTTAGCGCCGCCGATAACAAGATGTGATCCAGTCATGAGTTGCCCTCTGAGGGTTCAATGAAGTGCTTAAGGTGTTCGTTAACGAGAAGATCAACAAGATGTGGCAAAGGTTCCTTTACGACGCCGATTATTGATATTGGCTCTTGAGTAAGTGGAAGGAGCAGTTTGTGAGCTGGAGAAGATCCTACAGCTATGGCAATTTCTGGTGTAACTTCTCCCATCATAGCGTTGGAGATGATAATCGATATAGGGCCAATTATAATGTCAACCTTAGGTGCGCAATGACATATAGCGGATGGGCCTGTAGCACCCTTATTTGCACCAGCTTTTAGCATCTGAGATGTGGCAATGGCGTTTGTACCCAGAGCCCAAACTTCCACCCTTTCGCCGTAAGTTTCTTTAATTTTTTTGATGATAACCGATCCGATTCCGCCACCTTGTCCATCAATTACTGCTATTTTCATTATGTTCTCCTTGTTGAGTCTGAAGAGTCTGTAAGAGTTCAATAAGTCGCTTTAGCTCCTCGTCTGACCGAAAGAATATCAAGACCTGTCCTGAGGTCTTCCCGCGCTTTCGTATGCGCACATTCATGCCTAGAATAGAACGAAGAAGTTTTTCTAGATTGGAGATTCGGTTTTCCTGTTCCAGCAACATTTCGTCGGTATAGGTGAAGAGTTCTTTTCCTGTCGAGTCGCTCTCTTCCTGAGAGTCCTGGCCGAATTGTTGATAGACCATATTTTCTACTGCTCTGACGGAAAGCCCGTAGCGGATGATTTTGTCTCGCATGGCGAGTTGTTCTTCTTCAGATGGGATAGCCATAAGAGCTCGAGCATGTCCCATCGTGAGTTTTCCGTTCAGAACGTCTTCCTGAATGGATTGAGGAAGCGAGAGGAGACGTATAGTATTAGCCACTGCCGAACGGCTTTTGCCCACCCGTCGAGCTATTTCTTCTTGAGACAGCCCGAATTCTTTTTGAAGTTTGGCATAGGCTAGGGCTTCTTCAATGCAAGAAAGATCTTTTCTTTGAATGTTTTCAATGAGAGCGATTTCAAGCAGATCTGATGGTGCGACATCCTTAAGTATAACCGGCACTTCTTTGATGCCGGCTTTTTTAGCCGCCTGCCATCTTCGTTCTCCAGCTATGATTGTATAGCGTCCTGGTTCGTTAGATTTGGTTACGATAAGAGGCTGAAGTACGCCTTTTTCGGCGATAGATGCTGCTAATTCATCAAGATGTTGGTCGTCTATGACAGTTCTTGGTTGGTGAGGATTTGGTTCAAGGTCATCTACTGAGCAGAAGAATACTTGGAAATCTTCACGAAACATCCAATCGGCAGGTGAAGAAAGCACATCCTTGAAAGATTTTCCTAACCCTTTTTTCTTTTCCACAGCTACGCTCCTAAGCGTTTTACAAATTCTTTAGAAAGCTCCAAATAGGCTTTAGAACCCGGGCAATGGGGGTCGTAAATTACAGCTGGGAGACCATGACTGGGAGCTTCCCCAAGACGGACATTTCTAGGGATCATGGTTTCGTAAACATAAAAAGGCGATGCTGATCGAATTTCCTGAACAACCTGGTGAGAAAGGTTATTGCGGCGGTCAAACATGGTAAAGACAATACCGTTTATACGAAGGAATGGATTCCACCGAGTTTTTATCCTTCGGATGGTATCAAGCAGGAAGGATAGCCCTTCAAGAGCGTAGTATTCACATTGAAGGGGGATCAATACAGCATCGCTTCCAACAATGCAGTTTACGGTGATTAAGCCGAGGGATGGCGGACAGTCGAAAAATATAACGTCAAACTCTTTTCTGATTTTCTGCATTGAGTGTGACGGGAATCTTTCATTTTTGGATATAACCTGACCGGATCCCCATTCAGCCAAAGCAAGTTTTCTGTTAGAAGGACTTACCCAGAGGTCAATGTCCACGAAGGGACGCTTAATCGGAAGGTCGTTTGTTTCCCCTATAAAGAAGTCAGCGAAAGAAGGTTCATTGTTATTTATTCTAAACCCAAAGCCACTAGACGCATTAGCCTGGGGATCAGCATCCACTAATAGAACACGGTACCCAAGCTTTGCCACTCCCACAGAAAGATTCACAGCTGTGGTGGTTTTTCCAACTCCGCCTTTTTGGTTTGCTATAGCAACAACAAATGCCTGCTTTGGCAACCTTTCACCACTCCTTATGGTTGTGTTTCACGTGAAACATCTAAACTCGCTTTCCTAATAGCATTTATTTCGCTCTCATTCAATCGGTATGAAAACGCAAATTCATCTGGTAATCTTACTGTCACTCCGAGCGATAATGATGGGTCTACTCAAGGGATGCCTCGCATTTGCTCGTCACGACAAATAAAAAAAGAAAGCATTGCCATATAAAGCACTTTTTTCTGAGCATGTTTAAAAATCACGGCTCATCTTGACATTGCCCATATTATCTCATTAAAGTATTTTTCGGTTAAACGCCTCAGGTGCCGTTTAAGGCTTAATAGGGAATCCCGTGAGAATCGGGAGCGGTCCCGCCGCTGTGATCCTCTACGCCTCTTCGTGAGGCGAGCCTTTCCGCTCACCACGCCACTATCCTGTTTGAGCAGGATGGGAAGGCTACGGAAAAGGTGAGGAGAGCCAGAAGACCTGCCTGAGAGCGTAAGCGAACTGGTGTAAAATCGCGTGGAAACGTTTTCGCCAGCAGAATCCAAAGGATGAAGTAAACTGGGTGCAATCCTTGGAGCCGTAAGGTTTCGAGGATTTTTTGTTTTTCGAAAAATTAACTTTCTAGGTCTACAAGCTGAAGGAAGTTCGGAAATGATAAACACCACCATTATTTTTCTTGACTTGGTGACCATTGGGTGTGTAGAAAATTCCCGAAAATAAAGCCATGAAGGCTTCTAAGAAGGCCTTCATGGCTTTATTTGTTTGTGGGAAAAACCCAGTGAAAACAGCATGGTAAGGGGAGAAGCTATGGAGATCACCAATTTTCTTGTTAATTTTGCGGTTGTGGGAGGAGATTGGATCATTCTACTTCTTTTGATTTTAAGCTGTATTTCCTTAGCTTTCATCATTGAGCGATACATTCTTTTTTCTAGATGGGAACGGGAGACTCAAAAACTTTGGCAGTCGTTTAACCATTGCCTGTGCAATCTTAAACTTGAAGACGTTCAAAAGATATCCACCACACTCCAAACCCCTCTTGCTAATCTTATAAACGTCGCTATTCAGACTATGCCATTCGGGTATCTAAAGATTGAAGGAGCTCTAGAAGCCGAAAGAATCCTTCTTAAACTTTCCCTTGATAAACGCCTGGCTTTCCTTGGGACTCTGGGTTCTAATGCCCCTTTTATCGGCCTCTTCGGAACCGTTATGGGCATTGTTCATGCCTTCAAGGTGCTTGGAATTACAGGCCATGGGGGTGCTCAGATTATGGCAGCTATTGCCGAGGCTCTTGTGGCCACTGCTCTTGGACTGTTTGTGGCTATCCCATGCACTCTTTCTTATAACTACTTCAAAAAGAAAGAAAATGATCTGTTGGCTTATGCCGATGCGATGAGTTGCCTGATTCTTAAAGAGGTGCGGCAATGAGGCGAGATGATGAATTGATAACCGAAATTAACGTTATCCCCCTGGTTGATATAGTCCTCGTTATTCTCATTATCTTTCTTCTGGTTGCTCAAGTTATGGGACCATCGGTTTTTAAAGTAAAGCTTCCAGAAGCCGATAATGCCGACCCATCCAAATCATCACCGGTTACTGTCTGGATCAACCAGGAAGGACAACTTGCTCTTAACGGTTACGGTGTTACAAAGGAAGAACTCGTAGAAAGTATAAGAAAATTGCTGGAAGAAAATAAAGATCTTCAGGTGATTGTTTCCGCTGATGAGCGAGTTTATTACGGCGATGCAGTAAAGATACTGGATCTTTTAAAGGGAGAGGGGGTGAACAGACTTGCTCTTCAGGTTCAGCCTAAATGAAAGAAATGTGAGCCTACTGGCCTTTATACTCTCTTTTAGTTTTCACAGTTTGGTTTTTGGTGTTGTTGGACTTCATAATGGCTGGCGTAGTGCTGAAGCGGTTCAGAAAGAAGCTGTGCCGATAGAGTTGGTTGTTGCTAAAAAGGAAGAGCCGGTTCAGGAAGTGTTGCCACCCAAGGTTGAAGAGCCTGAACCGCCGCCACCTCCTAAGGATAATCCTCCTGAACCTATCGTAGAAAAAGAACTGGAAAAGACTGTTGCTCGCCCACTTCCACCGCCTCCTCCAAAGAAAGAGGCTAAAAAGGCGCCCGTTGCTGAGAGAAAAGGAAACACTCCCAGAATTTCGCCTCTTATTGCCAAGAAGTATGCTAAACCGGATCCTGAAGGAATGACGGTGCCACAGATTCCAGCGGAGACCCAAATAGACAATGCTCCCCCGGCGGTAATACCCGAAGCGGTTATGGGTAAAGCACTTGGAAGAGGCACGGGCGCAGAAGAAGATGCAACCGGAACTATTAAAGAGTTGGCATTAGGAAGTAGTCAGGGACCGTCTTTCAAAAACATGGTCAAACCGGAATATCCTGAATTTGCGAGAAGACTAGGCCAGGAAGGTTATGTGCTTCTCAAGGTGCTTGTGGATGAAACAGGACGAGTAAAAAAGGCTGAGGTTGTGAAAAGTGCGGGCCGAGCCTTTGATGAGGCAGCTCTGGAAGCAATCAAGAAATCAACCTTTTATCCAGCTAGAGAAAAGGGAGTGCCTATTCCCTGTTATGTGAAAATTCCTATAAGATTCCAGCTTGTCCAGCGTTAGATTGGGAATTTGCCACTGACAGATCAAACCTGCCTGCTGCCCGTCTGAAGCAAGCGGCACAGGCAGGTTGAGGATATTTGAGATCAGTTGCCTGATTTTTTAGTTTGCTGGAAAGTCAATTTGCAGTCTTTCGCCGCTTTTAATTTGTAGCCACTTGATAAAAAGATCCGATCCTCCTGATTGAAGCCTGTATCCTACCGCAAATTCGTAGTTTCCTGGGGATATTACGATTTTAAAACCACACGCCATGTTGTCCCAGTATATACGAGGTCTTTTAACGAAGATTCTTTCCTTTCCCTTGAGCTTTGTAAGTGAAAAGTGGACACCGTAGGTTGGACGGGAATCCGGGCATGATGTTTCTTTTCCTCCTATTTTCACGATTATTTCCCCTGGAGAAACAATCGCCTCAAGAGCTTTTTTGGAAGATGGTGCTTCGGGATTGAATAATCGCCATTCCTTTCCGTCGTGAATAAAAAGAGAATCCTCAACCTCATCGTATAGAGCAGCTATGCCAACTGATCTGAATAAACTTCCAAGAGCGATAAGAGTCTCCATGCGAGAGCGAGAAATTCCATAGGTCAAAACTTCCTCAGGGTTCAGTGGATCGCTGTAGAATTCTGACCGAATTTGACGAATACGTTTAGCGATTTTCAGGACCTTTTCTACCGTCGGGAGCAATCCCACATCCGGAGAAATTTTAAACGATTTAGCCAGTCTGCTGGATCGCCAAAAAGGTGGCGTATCAGGAAACTGAGGAGTTAGAACATAGGACCAGAAGGTTTCATTATCGTATACAATCCCCATGTGAATTCGTTTTGATCTAACTTTGACTTCATGATTAAAGTGTTCCTTCACTTCTAGAGGATTCGTCAAAGCAAGTCCTTTAGGATCGACGGAAAGAAGCAATCGTTTTATTATCTCAGGGTCTGTGTTTGGAAGAGAACTTACAAGAGCAAGCAATGGGAAAGCATTGGGACCAACTTCAGCGAGATGGTTAGCAAGTTCTTGATCAATATCTTTACGCCAGGAAGTGATAAGTCCTCGCATCGACTCCATTGTAGTTTCGGCTATGGACGGATAAGGCGATGGAGGTGTGGGAGACGGTGAAACAGTATTTGGTGGGGAATAAAGCCTGCATTTGAAAGATTCTGGCAGGTCTTTGCTAACGCTTACAAAGACAGGTTCTTCGAGTGCATGTTCATAGCATGCAAATCCTTTCTGTTCGCCATCCTGAGTTACAGCTTCAATGATATATCCTCCCTGTCCGATTTTAAAATCCGCCAATCCGGCATCATCGGTGTTTTTCGCTGCTACAGGTCTGAGCCTTCCGCTGTTCCACAAGAGAAGCCTTACGTGAGCTCTGATGGGAAGATTGTTCTGAGCGTCTTTTACGAAGACCTTTATATGCTGAGTGGTGGTGTAGCTTTCGGTTTCATTGCAAAGGAACATTCCTCCATAAGGTTGAGCATCCTGGCAGGCATCTCCAGTAATGGATGTTGTTCTGACAGCAGGAGCATATTGTAGCAGTGGTTTGAACCAGGGAGAGTCAAAGTCCTCCTGAGGGGATGCAGCATCGAGAAAATGCCATTTACCGTCGTCGAGGTAAACTTCTACCCAGGCATGGTTTCCATCGACATGTCGCCATGCAGGTGTCCAGGCGATGCGAGCTGGTATGGCAACGCTACGAAGAGCTGACACAAGAAGGATGGCAAGTTCCTCGCATCGCCCAAATCCTTTTTTTAGTAGGGTGAGAGGTCCCATATCCCATGCACTGGTCGGTCGAAAAAAGACCTGTTCGGCGCACCATTTATTGACAGTCAAAGCGGCTTCACGAATTGTTTTTGTTTTGAAAACTTTTGGTGCTAACAGGCTGAAAAACTTAGGTTTGTAAGGCTCGAATGGCTCTTGAGCAGCTCGATGAAAGAGCACAAAATTAAGAAAAATCTGTTCTGGAAGATTAGGCCCCCACGGCATAGCTTTCCTCGCTATGTAGGAGTAGTAAATATGATCGGCGATATCCTGAATGTTGGCACGGATTACATCGGTTTCGCTTAAATGTTCTACGAAGAATTGTAAACCCTTAGGATCATAATTGGCAGGAGCAAGTTCTTTTGAAAGCTGGGCAATAATTTTTTCTCTTGATGAGGATGATAGAAATGCGTCATTTGTGGTATGCTTTATTTCTGCAGTGCTACTCCAGACTTCCGACAGGGAACATGAACCAATCAGCCATAGTAGCCATGAAGCGAGTAGGAAAACGGTTTTTCTCATGGGCATTTTTCTTCCTTTTCTTTCTATGTAACGTATTCGGTCACCAACGAATATCAAAGCTTTACGAAAGTATTGTTGTATCATGTGGCAGGGAAAAGGTGGAAAAATTTCTTGTGCTTGGCGCTGGTGTCGGTTTTTTAATTCTTACAGGTTGGATTGCTTGGGCTTCGTTTAGACGTTCCAGGAACCTATTGAAACTGTGGAAAATTCTTGGTTTATGGTTCGTCGCCATTCTTTTGTGCTACGGAGCTTATTGTTTACTGATTTGTTCTAAGGTGGAAATTGTTCATTTTCCTCAATATGCTATTTTTGCCTTCTGGAGCATGTTCTTGATCGAAGATACTGCAAAAACCGTTTTTCTGGTCACTTTTTTGGGAATATTTGATGAGACGGTTAACTATATCCTTTATCCCAGGTTTACTCCATATCTGGATTTCAACGATATGGTGCTTAACTTCTGTGGTGCTCTTGTTGGGACTGTTTTTTACCATGCTGTTACGGGCAAAATGCCTTTATACAGGGATCACTGGTCTTTTAAGCTTAGCTATGTGCTTATTTTTCTTTTCGTTGCCCTGATTACCATTGGAATTGTGAGCGGCAAGGTTGTGCTTGAAAATACTTTGGCTGATCCTACCACTCCTCTACAAAATGGTCAGTTTATACTATCGTTTCGGCATTATGAGCCTTTTTGGTGTTACACGAGTGTAGGAATCAGGTATCATATTATGACGCCTGTGGAAGGTATCTTACTGATCGGCGTGCTTTTGTCGGCCGTACATGCTATATGTAGCTTTCCTGCTTTTCCGAAACACGGCTATGATAGACATGATCTTCCATCTTACAACTCTAACCAGGACGATACGAAGGGAAGCTCCTAAAGCAGAAGAAAGAACCGGATTTTGAGCGAGACTCAAGATGCTGCCAAGTAAAGGAAAAATTAACGAAGTCCATAAAAACCTCAGGTTCAGGTGGATCCAGATTGAAATTAGTTCCTTATGTCAAGCATCCTGCATTTATTGCCCTCATACGTCATATAGAAAGTTCTGGCAGGGAAGGTTTATTCCGGAAGATCTGTTTTCAAAGCTTGTTGAACTTTTTCCGTGTTCGGATCTGATTTTTCTTCAAGGCTGGGGAGAACCTCTTCTCCATCCCAAGTTTTTTGATTTTGTGAGAATGGCTAAACAATGCGGTTCAATGGTGGGGACAACAACAAACGGTATGCTTATTAACAAGGATCTAGCGGAACGCCTTGTTGATTCTGGTATCGATATTGTTTCGTTTTCTCTCACCGGAAGTTCATACAAAAACGACCTGATTAGGCGTGGAACGTCTATTGATCATGTATTGAAAGCTATGGAATGGGTAAGAAAAGAGCGAGAACGTCAAGGGCTATCAACTCCCAGAATTCATGTAGCCTATCTTCTGCTGAAATCTATGCTGCCTGAACTTGAAAATCTTCCTTCGGTTGTGGCGGATGCTGGCGCAGAAAAAATAGTAATTAGCACACTTTCTCTGGTCCCCGATCCTGCGCTTAAGAAGGAAGAGGTTTTTACTTCGGAAGAAAAGTGGAAAGAAGAGAGCGAGGAACTGAATACACTCGTAAGAAAATACATTTTTAAAGAATCTCACAAATGGCTCGGAAAAGTTGAAGTGGATATAGAAACGAAGAAGGTTTCCCCTAAAAGAGGAAGGAAGAAATTCATCCAATGTCCTGAACAGCCTGTGGACAGCTTTTTCGTTGGTTCTGATGGCAAAGTATCGCCATGTGTTTTTTTGGGTCTTCCCGTAAAGCCACCTCCTCCTGAAATTTTTCCCTTTGATTTTGGATATCTATCAAGTGTGCCCAATGCCGAAAAAATATGGCTAAGGCCAAGCTACCAGGCTTTCCGAGAAAATTTCCTAAAAGGGGAATTACCTTTTCCTTGCTTTAAATGCGCTAGGCGTGGGACGACCTACCAAAAAATTTCCTGATGTAGTGCCTTAATAGTATTACTCCCACACCAAGTAACACTAAATCTCTTGCTACTTCCAGCCACATAACCGATTTTGATGCGGTGCTTATCTCGGTAGAAAAACATCCACAGGTTATATCTATTCCTCTTGCAATGTTAAGAAGGATCGATGCAGTGAAGATTGCGAGAAGGCAGTTCAGTATGGCAAGCCCTCCCAGAACTCCACGTCCGATTATTACAGAGAGCCCTGCCACAGCTTCAATCCAGGGCAAAGATATGGCAACAAGATTTATAAGAACATCGGGTAAAAGCTGATAGTAAAAGACAACTTCGGCGAAAGCTTTTGGGTGAAGAATTTTGTCTATGCTCGCAAAAATGAATATGCCTCCGAAAATAATTCGCAACACAGTGAAGATAAGTTCTTTGTAGTCGAGTTTATTCCTCTGGTTATTGAAACTTTCTTTTCCATAAGCCATAGCTTCGGTGGCATGATGTTCATCATCCGTGGAGGTAATTCCTGTATCGCTACTGGTACAGGAGAGTTCGCAAAGCAAACCGCCATTTCCGCAATGTGCAGTTTCGAACTGAAGCACAGGGTGATTTATTTTAAATTGGTATTTTAGCACGTTTTCGATCGTTTTGCGGAGTTCGGTAATTTTACTCAAAGGCTGATCTTCAACCACTACGTGGCATGAAAAAGCAACGCTGGAAGGATGCACCATCCACGCATGCAAATAGTGAGCCCCCAGAACACCCTGGATGTTTTCAATAGATTCCTTAACTTTTTGAAGATTGACGTCAGGTGGAGTTGCTTCCATAAGAATTCTTAATGTGTCACGAAATATGTTCCAGCAACCTCTGGCGATAAATGCCACAATAACGAATGAAAGCAGTGGATCAATCCAGTGCCATGGCTTAAAGATAAGCACAACACCGCCGACAAAAACAGCGAAGGAGGTCAGAAAATCGCCGACTAGATGGAGAACGGCGCTTCTTACGTTGATGTTGTGATGTGAGTGATGGTGAAGAAGCCAGGCCGATAAGCCATTTCCGATCATACCAACAACCGCAAGCCCCATAACCAATTTACCCGATACCGGTTCGGGGTGTAGCAGTTTTACAATGGCTTCTTTTAGGATGATAGCGGAAGCGCCCATAATGACTATTGTGTTTAGAAAAGCGGCGATTACTTCGGCACGTTTGTATCCGAAGGTATGAGTGGACGTTGCCGTTTTTCTGGCTACAGTAAAGGCAATGTAGGTAAGCCCTAGAGTTAACACATCGCCCAGGTTATGAAGAGCGTCCGATAGTATAGCCACACTGTTGGCATAAATCCCCCCCACAATCTGCACGGCGGGGATAAGGCAGTTTATGATAATGGCTAATATAAGTGTCCGTCCGGTAGTTGCATGGTCGTCTTTTGAGTGGTTAAGGTCATAGTGATGAGAGGTTTCCATTTCTTAGCCGATCTCCTTTGGAGTGAAGATATACCTCTACAATGCTCGATTAAAACGTATCAGAGAGCTAAGTTTTCTGTCAATCGATGAAAAGGAATATTAACCTTCGGTCGTGAAAACAGCCTTTTGTGGCCATTATTCTCTCGATTGTCATTTGAGATTTGCCACAGTGGCGATTTTTCATATAGGATACGAATGAAGAACGATATTTGAGATATGTAGGGGCAGACCTATGTGTCTGCCCTGCGGAACGCGGGACACGGCATTACATGTAGGGGCAAGCCTATGTGCCTGCCCTGATGTGGGCAACCATGTAGGGGCAGACCTGTGCCTCGGAATGATAGGAAAAAGATAAGGTGGAGATGCAATGAAGATCGGTCTAGCTCAAGTTAATCCGCTTGTTGGGGATTTCTTTGGAAACGTTGAAAGAATGGCGAGAATGGTAGAGGAAGCTCGAAAAAAAGGATGCGAGCTTGTTATTTTCCCGGAACTGTCGGTCATAGGGTATCCTCCAAGGGATCTTCTGGATAGGCCGTCTTTTTTCGAAACGAGCCGCCAGGTTCTCCCTCAACTCCAGCGAATGAGCCATGATGTGGCTATTATCTTTGGGCTTATTACTCGAAATGAGCGACCTTTAGGAAAACCCTACCGCAACACCGTTATGTTTATGCACAGGGGAGAAATAATTGCCATGGCTCATAAAAGGCTCCTCCCCTTCTACGATGTTTTTGACGAGGAACGCTATTTCGAACCTGGAGAAGAAACCACTGTTGCTTTGTGGCAGGGGTTTAACCTTGGCTTGACCATCTGTGAAGATATCTGGAATAGGGAAGGTATACTCCCCAGAAAATTTTACCCCGTCGATCCTGTGAATGACCTCAAGGATAAAAATCTGTCGGCGGTTATAAACATTGCGGCATCTCCATACTTTGTGGGAAAGATCGAACAGGTGATGGTGCCTCTTCTTTCTCGAGTTGCTCGAGAAGTTAAAGCTCCCGTTATTTATGTGAACCAGGTGGGAGGAAACGACGAGCTGATTTTCCAAGGACACAGTATGGTCATTACTCCCGAAGGCGAAATTGTTTGTCGCGGAGCATCCTTCAAAGAAGACCTTGTGGTTTTTGACTTGCAGCGGATGAGCGGGGAACTCAGACAGGATTATGACCATCCAATAGATCAGCTCATTGATGCTCTTGTTCTTGGCATAAGGGATTACGTGTATAAATGCGGCTTTCCAGGAGTGGTGATAGGGCTTAGCGGAGGTATAGATTCCGCCGTAACGGCGGCTCTTGCCACCCTGAGTCTCGGATCAGATCGAGTATGGGGTATTGCCATGCCCGGCCCCTACAGTTCACGGGAAAGCCTTGAAGATGCTAAGGAAGTATCAAGGCGACTAGGCATTAGGTTTCATGTTGTTCCTATAATTAGCATGTTTCAATCTACCTGTGATGCTCTTTCCGATTTGTTTAGGGGACTTGCGCACGATGTGACAGAGGAAAACATACAGGCGCGGCTTAGAGGGCTCGTTCTTATGGCGATCTCAAACAAATTCGGTTTACTTCTTCTTTCAACCGGTAACAAATCCGAACTTGCCGTTGGTTATTGCACTCTTTACGGGGATATGAACGGAGGACTTGCTGTTATCGGCGATGTACCAAAGACGCTCGTCTATAAGATAGCCAATCGACTTAATGAAAGATACAACTGGATACCTCAGCGCATTATCGAAAAACCACCGTCGGCTGAATTAAGACCAAACCAGCGAGATCAAGATACTTTACCGCCCTACGACGTTTTGGACTCAATTCTGGAACTCTACATAAGCGAGAATATGTCCTTTGAAGATATTGTAAGCCGAGGGTTTGATCGCACGGTTGTGGAACAGGTAATTCGCATGGTCGTGAAGAATGAATATAAGCGACGACAGGCTCCCCCTGTGCTTAAAGTGACGACTAAAGCTTTTGGTTCAGGACGTCGTATGCCAATCGCTCATGGTTATAGAGAGCCGTTTCCTGCCTGTCACCCCCGAACGATGTAGGGGCAGGCCTATGTGCCTGCCCTGATGCGGGGCATGTAGGGGCAGACCTGTGTGTCTGCCCAAGACCTATGTGTCTACCCTGATGCGGGCAACCCTGCGTGTCTGCCCAAGGCTCAGAATGACAAGAAGGAGGTGCGTATTACATGAAACTCATTGCGGCTATCATAAAGCCCTTCAAGCTTGATGACGTTAAGGAGCGTCTTTCTGAGATAGGCGTTAAAGGAATGACTATCACGGAAGTGAAAGGTTTTGGACGACAAAAAGGGCGAACTGAAATCTATCGTGGTGCCGAATATGTGGTGGATTTTATTCCCAAGATCAAAATAGAAATTGCCTGTGAAGATCATAGAGTGATGGAGATTGTGGAAGCCATACGGGAAGCAGCAAGGACTGGAAAAATCGGTGATGGGAAGATTTTTATTCTGTCTTTAGAAAACTGCATGCGGATTAGAACAGGGGAATGGGGTGAAGATGCCCTTTGATAAAACCATGCCGGCACTTTCAGAACTTGTTAGAGAAGCTAGGCGAGAGTTTTACGATCTTTGCCGACAGAGCCTTCCCGGTATCGAAGAAGCCAGGTCTTTCGGGACTCGGATCGCTACGATAATTGGTGATTTTTTTTCATCAATGGAAAGCCGTTATCCATGGGCGGTAATCGGAGTTGGAGGACTGGGACGAGGCGAACTTAGCTTTCTTTCCGATATTGATGTGCTTTTCCTTTATCGTTCAAGACTGGAAAAAACCTTTCACGAATTTATTCAAACATTTACCTATTCACTTTGGGACGTTGGAGTTGAAATTGGTCATAATACTCTTCCTCTGACAGGGGCTATCGCTCTTGCGAAGGAAAATTTTTCGGTTTTTACGAGCCACATAACATCAAGGTTTATTGCCGGAGATTTCGAACTCTACTCTGAATGGCGGCAAAGACTCCAAAGACTTGTAGGGGCAGGCCTTTGTGCCCACCATGTAGGGGCAGGCCTACGTGCCTGCCCTGTAGGATCTAAGGGAAGAAGATTTTTCCTTCAGGAACTCAGAAAATATATCCGTACAAGATTGGATCGCTACGGGGATAGTTCTTACCTGCTGGAACCTCATGTCAAGGAAGGAATTGGTGGACTCAGAGATGTTCATATCGTCAGGTGGATATGCTGGGTAATGAGTGGCACGACCGATTACGAAAGTCTCCCCGATGATGTGCTTTCTCGAGATGAGAAATTGTGGCTTATAGAGGCAGAGAATTTTCTGTGGCAGGTTAGGCTTCAATTACATGCTATGACCGGTAGGAGACAAGATCAGATTTATTTTACCGACCTTGAAAAACTCGTTACATCGGCTTTCGGAGAATTTATCGGGGAGGACAGGCACAAAGGCCTGCCCCTACCTGAACATCGTCGTCCCCCGTCGATGGGACAGGAGGCCTGTCATCCTGAGCGAAGCGAAGGATCTTCTCCCGGAGGGGATGCCTCGCTTTCGCTCGGCATAGAAGCCTTTATGCGAAATTACTACCAGCATACATCTCGCATCAGACGGATTTCCACTTTTCTTGTTGAGCGGTTCAAATACATGGTGATGGAGAAGGGGAAGGGCAGAACCGTAGCCTATGTTTCAAAGGGCAAACCTATAGCAGATGGATTATTTTTGCTGGAGGGGAAACATATTCGTTTCGCCAATCCTGCTGATATCGTTCATCGTCCCTCTATTATGATGGCTCTTTTTAAAGAGGCGGCTCTGGGCGGATTTCATTTTCATCATAGAACCGGTCAAATTATTCGCTCTCATCTTGCTCTTATAACCGATGATGTGAGGCGTGATCCCCGTGTGGTAGAAGACTTTTTTGAAATCCTTTTAAATTCTCGCCATGCCTTTGATGTGCTTAAGATGATGATGGAAACCGGCTTTCTTCAGACTTTCATTCCCGAATTTCAGCATGTGCGGTATCGAGTGCAGTACGATGCTTATCACTTATATACCGTTGACGAACATCTTTTGAGAACCGTAAGGGAACTTCACCTTATGGATACCAATCCGGATCCTTCAGTTGAGCGCATGAAAGCACCGGATATAATCCGCAGACTAACCGATTCACAACGTAAAAGTCTTTTCCTTGCTGCACTTCTTCACGACATCGGAAAAGGGCACGGGAAAAAACATGCTGAGCGAGGCGCTAAAATAGCCGAAGCTATATGTGAACGTTTGGGAATTGAAGGAAAAGAACGAGAACTTGTGATTTTTCTGATTCGACACCATCTCATCCTTGCTGAAACTGCTCTCAAAAGGGATCTTTCTGACGAAAAACCCATTGTTCAGTGTGCCGCAGTGATCGAGGACATTAATCGTCTCGATATGCTTTATCTACTCACCATAGCCGACTCAAAAGCCACAGGACCAAGCGCCTGGAATACCTGGCGAGCGTCGCTTCTTCGGGAGCTTTACGGGAAGGTTAGTCGAATACTTTCCGGGCGAGATTGGAAGACTGACGTGGGTCAACGAATAAGAGCAGTTCAAGAACGAGTGATAGAGCTTTTTCGCGAAAAAGGTGTGCTGTCAGAAGCAAATGAAACGGAAGCACGACGTGCCGATCCTCTACGCTGGTTAGATACTCTTTCCCACCGCTATCTTCTCAGTCAACCACCAGAAGCAATTGTTGAACATTACTTTATGGAGCGTGAGCTTTGTGAGAAACCAGCCCCTCTTTCATCCCCCCGCACGCAGAGGGAAGGAGGGGTAATCCCCGCATGTGAGGGAGACACGGGGAAACGTGTGCTTGTAATCCGGACAGAACCAGTTTTATCCTCTGAGAAATTAGACAGTGTGGTAGGGACGGTTCATGAACCGCCCCCTACATCGCCTACAGTTAAGGATGATAAAGGAGGAGACATCTGGAAGGTTACTATCGCCACTTACGATCGTCCGGGATTGTTCGCTCTTATTACGGGAGTTTTGTGGTGTTGTGGGGTGAATATTCTATCAGCAGATATTTTTACAAGAAGTTCTGGAATAGCGCTTGACGTGCTCCTCGTAAACCAAATCCCCGATCCATTACGGGTAGAAGAGTTATGGGAGCGCTTTAAGCAGCACATGGAAAAGGCTCTGTCCTGCCCCTTAGAGGGGGCAGGCACCAGGCCAGCCCCTACATGGCGGGACTACCTTGATCAGCTTATCCAGCATAGAGCCTTGGCAGGCACTTGTAGGGGCAACCCTATGTGGTTGCCCTTTAGCCTACCCCTACGGCGAACAATTCCTCCGGTAAGGCCTGATAAGGTGGTAATTGATGAAGAATCGTCGGATTTTTACACCATCATTGAAGTCTATACCTGGGATCGCCCTGGAGTTCTTTATGCTATTGCTGACGAACTCTTTCGTCTTGGACTGTCTATACAGTTGGCAAAAATCACCACGCCCGGTGCTCAAGTGGCTGACGTCTTTTATGTAACCACCCTGGATGGGTCCAAGCTTATGAACCCAGAATTGCACGAACAGGTTCGTGAACGTATTTTGGTGAGGTTGAAGCAGAACAGCCTGGAAAAGGCCTGAAAGGGAGATTTTTTATTTTTCTGTGTTCTCTGTGTGCTCTGTGGTGAGATCAGGGTGGTGGAGGACTCTTGTCTTTTACCACAGAGAGCACAGAAAATCTTTAAAATCAATTTTTTCCCAACCAACTGCCCAGGATCGTTGCGATAACTAACCGTTGGGGCGGTGTGGAACCGCCCCTTCCATTTTTATAATTAAAATTTATAACTTATTTGAGCCCAGACGCTACGATCTTCACTGTTGCTTTTTTCGAACGTGTTCGAGTAGTTAATACTTACGGATAATCTATCTGACGTAAATGCGTCTAATCCTATTTTTACAACACCCCAGTTTGTATAATAATCTGGATATTTGCTTGTTAAGAGTATAGAAGGTTCATCTTGGAAGTAGCTGTTGAATTTGCCGCCACTGCCGTTTAACCTGGATTGCATTTCTAAAGAAATGTTTGGAACCATCGTTACAGTTCCTAATTTCGCTTCATAATTAGCTTTTAATCCTACCGTGCTAAACAATGAAAACAGGCTTTGTTTATCTACTGACATATTCAATGCGGGGTCACCGGTTAAATCATATGCGTTTATTCTTGTGTTTGTTGCCCTAATCCCGGCATTTGGTATGATACTGAAATTATCCAGCTTAAATACGTAACCACCGTTTGCACTGAAGTTTACGTAGTGGCCTTCTGCGCTTGAATTACTAATTTTGCTTATAACACCTGGGTGTGATATTTTCGTAAAGTCAGCATAACCGTAGTCAAATTGAGCGTTTAAGAAGAAATTGTTGAATTTGTACAAGCTATATAAAGCAAACTGATAAACATCCGCGTTAACCTTGCCAGCAGAATCGTTTAGACTTGCATGGTTGTGTCCATAACCAACAGATGCTCCTATTAAAAGATCTGGAGTTATCCAATAGTCTGCTCCTAAAGCAGTGGTGCCTATGTCATAATCAAATCCTATTGTAGAATCAGAATCATCTCTAGAACCTGAATTATAATTTCCGGTAATATAGAGATTAGGTCCACCGTTTGTCTTGTTTGACTTAGTGATATTTTGGCTTACTGAGTCAATTCTATTGTTAATTAGCGAATTGAAAGCATCCGAGTTTGTTTCAATTAGTCTTGCTGGAACAGTTAAAGAGTAGAAGATCTTAACTGCACTTGACACATATTGTGCAATTATGCTGTGTGTATAAGAAGTTGGGTGTACACCGTCCCAGAACAAATAATGTGAGTAATTGGGATCAGTTAGATGTTGAATCGCCTCGTCTGTTGTGTTTACTATACCGTAAGCTTCTTTGTTACTTACTATCTCATTGAATAACACTTCGCCATTGAGTGTTATAATATTTAAGCCCGTTTGATTGTGAATGCTAGAGAGTGATTGCTGTAAGTAAGTATTATAGAGTCTAGTGTATCCTGTTGCTAAAGCTTGAGCCTGAGCTCCCTCTTGCAGTGCAGATGGCGTGTTTTGTATCGGCGGAAGAGTCAGAACAACTATTTGTTTTGCGCCCAGTGCATACATTTGGGTTATGCCCTGAGCCACTTGAGATACTGCCTGTTGTGCAGCATTGTCAATTAGTACACCCATAGCCTTATTTGGATCACCAGTTTGCGCGTAAACTGAGGCGATTTGATTTAGCAGTGCAGGGGAGATTCCGGAATTGAGAGCGTATGATGGATCATTATTTACAATCGATTGTTGAAGCGCTGCTGCTTGATTAGCTGTTGCAAAAAAATTATTTGCACCTATCCAGACACCGGCTAAATCACTTGATTTAAATCTACCACCTGATGCTGCAAATTGTTGAATTTCTGTCAAAAAACTTGGTAGCTGTGGTAACTGGGAAGATATAGATGGTCCCCAAGCCGTATTTTCAAGGTTATTAAATGTTCCAGGTTGTCCATTTGGGCCCTGAGCGCTTATTGGTCCGGTGAAGGCTCCTCCTACAGCAAAATCGTTTGATGGTTTAAAGCTAAAATTTGACATCGTAGGAAAAAACTCTGCCCAGACGGGACCGTTTGAGAATCTATTACCATAATATGGCGATGGCGGGAATGGATAACCTGTCAATTTTGGTATATTACCATTGTCGCTTAGACTATCTCCGAAAACATACCAGTCTCCAAAACCTTGTGCGGGCTTAACGTTAGCCAGTATTAGGAAAGCAAGCAAAAACACTGTAAATGTAATTTTGCCTTTACCCATTTGAGACCCTCCATTTTTTGAGTCAAAGGTTTTTTGATTTTTATGTCCACCTTACATTACTTCCTCTATCATATTTCATAAAACTGACAGATGTTCGATGACTTAATCTAGAAAAAAATAGCCGGCAATTTAGAGTTTACCGTCAAACTATCAAACTTTCTTGCCCAACAACATCTTCCGCCGTAGCTGGACTGCAAACCAAAGCGACTTTTGTCAAATGTCAAAGAAGAAAATCTGGATTTCAGGACGATTCAGCATCGAGCCAGACAGATTTTGTTCATCTCGTGATTATCTGCTTCTCAAACGAGATTAACGTAGTCTTTATCCATCGTCAATAGAAAATAGGTATATTACGGTTTTTCGATTCCAGGACTTGAAGTAACTTCCCATGCTTCTTTGTCTCCTGGTATAATTTTTATAATAGGATGTGGATCCACAATGGTAACGTTGGTTAGTTCAAGGTAACGACGATGATCTCGCACTTTAAGTTTTTTCATCAGATGTTTCCATTCGTAATCAATTTGTCCGATTGTAACATAGATCGGGGTAGCTTGTGCTAAAAGATCTATTTTGTCCGGATCAAAGCGATATCCTCGTCTTAGCCCCTCTTCGAGCACTGCCTGGAGGTACACGTTTATTGCTGAAATTGGATCTTGATGCTGTTTAAACCGCATTAGTTGTGGATGATGAATGTAACCTCGTGTTTTTCCTTCCAACACAGCTTTAGCGAGGAGGCCTTCTCGCCAGAGGGCAACCAATCCCTTGGCATCAAGATATTTGGGATGCAATGACCATAGCCTCATCTGTCATTTCCCGATACAGAACTGGGAGAACACCCGATCAAGCACATCATCCAGCGATACTTCTTTGCCGACGATAGCGTTAAGTTCTTTTCTTGCCGATTCCAATTCGTAAGCGATAAGTTCATAAGGCGGAACAGATATATCAGGATCAACCTTCATTAGTGATACGGCTTTATTAAGATTTTCCAGTGCTCGAATTAGGTGTTCTCTGTGACGTTTGTTTATAGCAAAACTTTCTGTAGCATCGTCCAATGCTTGCCTTAAGAAGTGTTCCCGAATTAAGTTCTTCAGGGATTCAATATCTTCCCTTCTTTTAACCGACATGGTGATTATCGGTGCTTCCGTGCCATAACGGTTTCTAACTGTAGATTCATCCCACCGATGAGGAAGATCTGCTTTGTTTATTAACACGACGTAACGACTGTCTTTAATCAATCCGAATATGTAGTCGTCTTCTGGGGTGAGTGGTTCTGAGACATCTAGAAGCCATAAGATGATATGAGCATTCCTGATCGCTCTAAGAGTTCTTTCAATACCAAGCGATTCAATATAGTCTGCTTTTTCACGTATCCCTGCCGTGTCCATAATGCGTACCAGAACACCGTCAATAGTAAAGGTGTCCTCAATGACATCTCTGGTTGTTCCGGCATATTCGGTCACAATAGCCCTATCTTTTTCAAGAAGAGCGTTGAGAAGCGATGACTTTCCCACGTTTGGTTTTCCAACCAGCGCCAGCGAAACTCCTTCTCGTAAGAGCTGAACACTGTCAAAGGTTTTAAGTGCTCGCTTTATAGGTTCGATAAGTTCGTCGTTTATTCTTTTTCCCAAAAAAACCGAAAGCGATTCGATGTTGCTGGATTCCTCGTCATCTTCTACGTCATCCGAAAAATCCAGGTGAGCCTCAATATGGGCGAGGATATCTGTAATGGTATCAATCCAGTCCGTAACAGCCGAGTAAGTAGCTCCCTGAAGCTGACGTCTTGCGAGCTCTAGGGATGCTCGGGAGCGGCTACATACAATCTCCTGCACAGCTTCTGCCCGACTCAGGTCAATCCGCCCGTGGAGAAAAGCTCTGTAGGTAAATTCACCAGGATCAGCAAGGCGAGCGCCTTGAGCCAGAACCACTCTTAAAATTTCTTCTAACACAGCATATCCGCTGTGGCAGTTAATTTCCACGACGTCTTCTCTGGTGTAAGATTTAGGAGCCTTCATTACAGAAAGCAGCACTTCATCCACTAAAGAACCCGTTTCCGGGTCGTAAATCCAGCCGTAGTAAAGGCGATGAGATTCCAGAGGAAAAGATGCCGATACAGGGCGGAAGATCCTTTTGGCAATATTAATCGCATCTTTCCCGCTGATTCTAACGATACCAATTCCACCAATCCCAACGGGAGTTGCAATAGCGCATATAGTGTCGTTAGCTAGAACATCACGAATCATGGCATTTTTTTTAGCGTAGGGGCAACCCTATGTGGTTGCCCTGCAACAAGGCAGCAGCGTTTTCTCCTTCTATCAGTCTTCGTTCTTCGTCTGTGAGGCCCGCTGCTTCCATTTCATTACGGTAACGTTTTAGCCCCAGCAGAGGATAATCACTACCAAACAGTATTTTTTCTACGCCAAGGATTTCTATGGCGATTTTGTAGATCTTTGGAGAATACAGGAAAGGCGATGCAGCGGTATCTACAAAGATGGATTTAAATAGATCGGGGACCTCTTTTTTGAGCAAAGTGTAGAAAAAGAGCCCTCCAGCCCAGTGAGCAAAAATGAGAGGAACATTTTGAGCTCGCCTGGCTATTTCGTAGTAAAAATCGAGTCCCTGTGGGGCTTTTCCAGGGTAGATGTGTCCCACAGGTTCGTTGGCGTGTATTAAGAGGATTCCCTGGTGAGCTTTTACGGTTTCGGCTATTTGAGCGTATAATTCGTAAACTTTTTCTTTATCGCAATTTCCATATACGGCGAGTTCGCCGGCTCCCTTTGCACCTTCCTTCATGCAGCGTTCAACTTCATTCACAGCCCAGTCTTCCGTTGGGAGCACGCAGGCGAGAGGGATCAGCCTATTGGGGTAACGGGCTGCCCATTCAAGCACATAATCGTTGTGTCTTCTGGTTAAATCGCGGTTTATCCAGGGGAAGCCGAAAACGACCGACCGATCAATCCCGGCTTCGTCCATAGCGTCTATGAGATCTTTGCCTGTTGACATTTTTGCTTTAGGATGACCGTAGAGTAGAGAGAATGCCGGCTCACCGTTTTCATAATCCCCGCGGTTTGCTATAACCCATTCGGGGAAAATGTGGGTGTGTACGTCAATTATCATAACCTATCCCCCTTTCGGCATGTAAGAGCAAGGTAGTGCAATCGAACAATTTAAAGCTAGAGTGATTCGTCGTTAAAGGCAAGTGAAAAGCGGGAGAGAGGAAATGGTGGGAATGGATGCTAAAATTTTGAAAGTTATGGAAGAAGCGGCAAGAAGAGCTGGTAGCATTGTGTCTTCGTCTTATGAGACGGCAAAGAGTGCCAGATTTGAGGAAAAGGCAAGCTTTGACTATGTTACCGAAATTGATCGTGAATCCGAGCGTGTCATTACTGAGGTTATTAAAAACGCCTTTCCTGATGACGTGATTATAGCAGAGGAATCTTACGACGGTTCCTATGATGGTGCTGCCCCTGCCTGGGTTATTGATCCACTTGATGGCACCACGAATTTCATTCACGGCTTCCCTATGGTGTCGGTATCTATTGCGAGACTTGAAAATGGAATTGTAACGGCTGGATGTGTTCTTGATCCTATTAGAGATGAATTTTTCTGGTCGATCAGAGGCAAGGGAGCCTTTATGAACGATAAGCCTTTGAAACCTCGTAATTGGAATCAGCCTCTGTCTAGGGCTCTTTTGGCAACGGGCTTTCCCTTTCGTCGAAAAGACATTTTGCAGGACTATCTGGAGGTTTTTTCGGCAATCTTTCAAGTTGTGAGTGATATTCGACGTGGTGGTTCGGCAGCTCTAGATCTTGCTTATATTGCATGTGGTAGAGTTGATGGCTTTTGGGAAATAGGGCTTAAGCCGTGGGATATTGCTTCGTCTATGCTTTTCATACATGAGACCGGTGGAGTTGTGACCGATTTTTGGGGACGTGGCGAAAAGGATGTGCTGTGGAACGGTAACATTGTTGCTGCTTCGTCTCCATTGTTACATAGGGAAATATTGAGCCGTATTCAATCTTCAAGGCTTGTCCAGATATTAAAATAAGGTTAGAAAATGCCTCGTAAATTCAAGTTGACAGCAACTCCAGGTTTGATAGGGTTATAGAGAAAGACATTGTGAGTGTGTATGAAAAGATGAGGTTTCCAGATGCCTCAGCCAGTAAGCAATCAGGCATCAGTTTCTCGAGAAAAGACTTGGAAGAAAAAAGGCGAAAAAGACTGCCAAAGTGATAGAGCTTGATTTTAAAGCAATAGAAAAGAAAGCGGAAGAGGTAGCTCTTCAGAAAAAGCTAGAAATTAAAGACGAACTGACAAAAGAACTTGCTACAAAGGCTGATATTGCAAGACTCGAGGGAGAAATTCAGACATTCAAGGCTGATTTTGAAGGCAGAATTTCGGTTCTCAGGATGGAATTCAGAGTTTACTTTGTGATTCTTCTTGCGGTGATAATTTTGTCGAGTCCGAGAGCAGTGGATTTGATAGGAAAAATTCTTGGGGTGGTAAAGTGAGAATATCACTATAGATTATCATGTGTACGACGGGATCAAAATCTAGCTATAGAAAGGATACTTGTTATGTATGATTGGCTTATTTTTATCGGGGCTGTTTGCGTCTGGATAATCTTGACTCGATGGGTTTTCCCCAAGTTAGGGTTGCCTTCATGAGGTGCTCAGGCTTGTTCGGTCGGCGACCGAAAAAAATCCTCTACAAAGAAGTAAAATTCTAGAGTCATCAGAATTCGCAGTTTTAGTGGTTTGTGTTTAAGCCTATCGTCTTCTGACAACACGCCGTGGGAAGGTGCTTTTCCTTCTTCGGCGTGCTAGAATTTTTATCACAATAGCAACAATAATAAAGGCTCCGAAAATTCCGCCCGCAATCTTTGCAAAATTCACAATATTAGTAGATTCAAAAGATAGCCACTTCTTGCTGCCTTTGGTTGATTCATCTGATTTGGTTTTATCTGGCTTGCTCTTAGATGAGTCCTTAACTTGCCCAGTAGTTGCCGAAGATTCCGGCTTTTTCGATCCCCCTTCCATAAACCTCTTTATAGAATGCCATGTTCTTTTGAAGAAACCAGCTTTAGGAATATCTTCTCCTGCAATAAGGGGAACGGTTTCCAGCAGTTCATCTCCTTTATAAAGATTTATCTGACCAACAATTTGTCCAGACCTCACAGGCGCAACCAGTTCGGGGGGCATGTCCACAATTGTTTTGATTTTCTTTTCTTCTCCCCTGCCCACAAGCATAATTTTGGATTCCAGGGGATATACCGGCACCGAATCCTTCTCCCCTTTCCAAACCTTCAATGTGCCGACCATTTCTGAGGAATTGACCGGTTTTATTAATGCGTAGGATCTAAAACCGTAATTCAAAAGTTGCATCGCTTCTCGTTCACGAATGCTAGGCTTTGCAGCTCCCAATACAACAGCAATTAGTCTCATCCCATCCCGTTTTGCTGTAGCAATTAGGTGATAGCCTCCTGCCGCAACAAATCCCGTCTTGAGCCCATCAACAGAGGGATCTTTATTCAACAAATGGTTTCGATTGTATTGCACAATGTTGTTGTAAGTGAATTCTTTCATGGAATGGTAGGCAAGAGCCTGAGGAAACCGGTTAACGTAGGCTATGGCAAGTCGAGCCAGGTCTCGAGCTGTGGAGTATTCTTGTGGGTCCGGAAGTCCGTGAGGATTAGAAAAATGGCTTTGAGTCATCCCCAATTCCTGAGCCTTTTGGTTCATCAGAGCCACAAAAGATTCTACCGTCCCTGCTATATGTTCGGCAACAGCTACACAAGCATCATTTCCAGAAACAACAGCGATGCCTTTGATGAGTTCTTCAAGAGGCACTTTATGTCCCACTTCGAGAAACATTTGAGATCCACCGGTCTTCCAGGCACGATGGCTTATGTAAACTTCATCATCTAAATGAATAGCCCCTTTTTCGAGAGTTTCGAATACAATGTAGAGAGTAAGAATCTTTGTTAAAGAAGCCGGGGCTATTCGTAAGTCGGCATTATATTCGTAAAGAATCGATCCTGTTTCAGGTTCTGCAAGCACAGCGGCTCTGGATTCTATCGGAAGGAGCTGGCTTTGAGCTTGATCACGCTGAGATCGTGATTGGGAAGTTTCTACAACAGGTGCGGCTTCTAAAGAACTCACAGCCAGGAATAAAACTGTAATAAGAAGTCCATTTATAAACCACCGTAGGAAGTTCGTCGTTGCTTTCATGTTTATGTCTCCTTCTGGGTTGTCCCTATATTACGAGACAACCTTTTCGCTTCATGCTTTATCAACTTTAGGAAGAACGATCATTAACGTCCATAAATTCTAGTATTCTCTCCCATAATTCACGCCTGCCAATCTTTTCCGTTGCAGAAAATAGGATAATAGATTCTGGAGAGATTGCCAGAATTCGAGCACATTCTCTACAAGATTTTTCCCATTCGTTTCTGCTAAGCTTATCAATCTTTGTTAGCACAGGAATGACAACAAAGGATTTAGCCGACAACCAGTGATAGAGTTGCACATCGTTTGGCATAGCTGGATGACGGCTGTCCATAATTAGCACAACGGCTTTTAAGGTTTTTCTTTTTTGAAGGTATCCTTCGATAAGGTGTTTCCACTTTGCTTGCACTTCTTTTGGCACTTTAGCAAATCCGTACCCGGGAAGATCTACAAAGTAAAAGGCTTTGTTGATTATGAAAAAATTGATGCTCTGAGTTCGCCCCGGGGTGTTGCTTGTCTTGACAAGTTTTTTCCTAAGAAGGAGAGCATTTATAAGAGAAGATTTGCCCACATTGGATCTTCCTGCAAAGGCTATTTCAGGCAGGCTCTCCTCAGGTAACTGCTGAACAGTAAAAGCGGACGTAAAAAATTCTGCAGATACAATCTTGATGGGATCCGTTTGAATATCACGGTCGAGCTTGTTCATGTAAATATCGTTTTATCCTCCGTAAGCCTTCTTCAATGCGTTCTAGAGAATTAGCATAGCTGAACCGTAAAAATCCCTCACCGTTAGCTCCGAAGTCAATCCCTGGCGTGACCCCCACATGAGCATGTTCGAGAATATCAAAAGCCAGCCGGTACGAGTCCTGTCCGAACATGGAAGCATTGGCAAACACGTAAAAAGCGCCCTTTGGTTCCTTCGCTATTCCAAAACCTATTTCTTTGAGAAGGTTAACCATGAATCGCCTGCGTTCGTCGTAAACTTTAACCATGTTTTCTACATCTCTAGCTACTTCGGGATTTGTGAGAGCCTCGAGAGCAGCATATTGGGATACGGCATTGGCTGATATGAAGAAGTTCTGAACCATACATTTTACCGTCTTTATGAAGTTTTTCGGGACGATTACGTATCCGAGCCTCCATCCGGTCATCGCGTAGAGCTTAGAAAAGCCGTTAAAAACGAAGCACCTATCGGTAAATTCCAACGCAGAATGGGCTTTTACTCCATCGTAAACCAGCCCGTGGTAGATTTCATCGCTGAAAACCCACAATCCCAGGTTGGCAATAGCCTGGAGTCTCTCAGGTTCGGTAATCTGTCCTGTGGGATTTGATGGAGAATTGATCATAATGGCTTTGGTTCGAGCAGTAATAAGTGATTTAAGCGTATCCACATCGTATTGAAAACCATTGCTTTCTTCTACTCGCACAAATCGAGGCACAGCACCAATAAATCGAGCAAAGTTCGGATAGCAGGCGTAACCTGGATCGCTCAAGACAATCTCATCTTCCCTCGATAGGACTAGCGCAAGAGCTATGAGAAAAGCGGGAGACGTTCCTGATGTGATAATTACCTGGTCGGGATCAAGTCCCTTTACACCGTAGGTGCCTTCGTAAAAAGCGCAAATTGCTTCACGAAGTTCGATAATGCCGAGACTGTGGGTGTAATGAGTTTTCCCGTCACGGAGCGCTCTGATAGCTGCTTCTTTTATTGCTTCCGGTGTTTCAAAATCGGGTTCCCCCACTTCCAGATGCACCACGTCATGCCCGGCTCGCTCAAGCTCCTGAGCCCTTTCCAGAACGTCCATAACAATAAAGGGACGTATTCCGACTAACTGTTCGTTAATCATCCTTTTTATCTCCCGATCTTCTTTTGCACTCCACGCGGCGTTTGTATACTATTTAGAAAGTCCAGAGCGGCTTTGGCCAGTGGAGTGTCAGGTGCAAGCTTGGTGACTCGCTCCAGATAATACTTTGCTGCAACATAATCGCCGCGCTGATAGAGTAGTCTTCCGTATCCGAAATTTGCTTGAACAGAATCCGGATCGTATTGCAAAGCTTCCTTGTATTCGTCTATGGCTTTGGCCTGATCACCTAAAGCTTCAAAAGTTTTTGCCAGGCCTAAGTGAGCATCGGCGTAATTTGGAGAAAGTTCTACAGCCTGCTGATAATATTTTTGGGCCTCCTGATAGTTGCCCATTCGGAAAAAGAGGCTTCCCAGATTATAAGCTGCCAACTGTGGAGTTTCATAATAGGGGTTATTGAGAGCTTTTTCAAAGGCACGGCGAGCTTCTTCAAATTTACCTTCTTCTGCAAGCAACGCTCCCAGAGCATTGCTCGCTTCGGCATAATCCGGCTGAACGGCAAGGGCTTTCTCAAGATATGCCTTTGCTTGATCCCGAAAGCCTCTCCTGGTGTAAGCCATTGCGATCTCATAGAGGAGTTGAGGATCTTTCGGACGGCGAGCTTCCGCCGCCTTAAGATACCTCAGAGCCATCCCGATGTTACCGGCAGCAAGGTAGTTTTCGCCCATAGCTTTGAGTTCTTCCGGTTTTCCTTCAAGACTTTGAGGGATGGACGCTGGAGCAGATTCTTCAATTTGTTCCGTTGGAATTGGCTGCTTCGGAGGTGGTTGTGGCTTTTTGGGGGCTGGTTTGGATAGAGAAGAGGTTGCTTCATCACTCTGGGGTTTCTCAGGTTGCTGGACAGATTGTTGCTGTGTAGCACAGGACATTACGCCGGCTAAAAGAGCTAACATAACGATTTTTCTTAAGGATGACCTATCCAGCATAGTTCCCCCTTTGATTACCTAAATGCCCAAAAAGGATCGTAGGGGCGACCGGCCGATCGCCCCTACAAACTAAATCACTTTGTTCAAAGGATACTCAATAATGCCTTCCGCTCCTCTCTTTATAAGCTGAGGTATGAGGTCCCTCACAATCTTTTTTGAAACCACCACTTCTACCGAAAACCAATCGCTGTTGTATAGATTGGACACCGTGGGAGATGTGAGACTCGGCAATATTTCCATCACCTGAGTAATATTCTTTTCGGGAACGTTCATCTTGAGACCGACAAATTCATCGGCTTTAAGAGCTCCCTGAAGAAGAGTGGATATCTGCTGGATTTTTTCACGTTTCCATTCATCTTCCCAAGCCTTTTTGTTGGCGATGAGTTGAGGATTCGATACCATAAGTTCTTTGATTATTCGTAATCCGTTGGCTCTCATGGTGCTTCCAGTTTCGGTTACTTCGACAATGGCGTCACATAACCCGGCTATGACTTTTGCTTCCGTTGCTCCCCAGGAAAATTCCACCTCCACATTGATTCCAGCTTCTGCAAAATATCGTTTGGTGAACTGAAGAAGCTCTGTTGCTACTTTTTTGCCTTCCAGGTCTTTTATGTCTCGTATAGGCGAATCGAAAGGCACAGCGACTACCCACCGAGTTGGCTTGTTAGAAGTCTTGGAATAAACCAGATCGGCTACAACAACTACGTCGGAGTTGTTCTCCAGAATCCAGTCCTTGCCGGTAATGCCGGCATCAAAGGTTCCATTTTCTACGTAACGAGACATCTCCTGAGCTCGACAAATCGCGCAACTAATCTCAGGATCGTTAATGTCAGGGAAGTAACTTCGCTCTGAGATGGTAATGTTCCAGCCTGAATTTTTAAAGAGCCTTAAAGTAGCTTCCTGCAAGCTTCCTTTGGGTATGCCCAAAACCAATTTCTTCACTTCTTGTAAACCTCCTCCGGATCGAATATGCGGGGTTCTACGATCACACACTGATTTCCCGCTATTTTTCTGTAAAAACAGCTTCTATAACCCGTGTGGCAGGCAGCACCTCCCCGCTGGTGCACCTTAAGAAGAATGGCATCTTCGTCGCAATCTATCAATATTTCAACTACATCTTGAATATGCCCTGAAGTTTCGCCTTTAAGCCAGATTTTTTTTCGAGATCGACTCCAGTAGTGAGCCTTTCCCGTTTCCAGCGTTTTCTTCCAGGCTTCTTCATTCATGTAAGCTAGCATAAGAACGGAATTAGTTTCAACATCTTGAACGATAACCGGAATTAATCCTCCACTCTTGGCAAAATCAGGCTGAACCATTTTGGTTTCGTTCATTGGCTTTTTCTCCCTCTATGTTATTCTGAGATGCAGGGCAACCACAGGGGGTGCCCCTACAAGGGGCGGCAGGGCCGCCTCCCAACGGGTAACCACAAGGGTTATCCCTACGGGCAACCACATAGGGTTGCCCCTACAAATGCCTGCCAAACGTAGGGGCAGGCCTACGTGCCTGCCCAAAGCTGACCGCAGGCGGCATGTATGTCCGCTCCCCGGCTTTCTCTGACGGTTACGGTCATGTTAGCGCTTTGCAGTATGGATTGAAATTCGGCAATAATTTTATCAGAGGGTCTTCTGTAGGGAGCACCTTCGTGTGGATTGTAAGGTATGAGGTTTATTTTGCACCGGATGGGACGAAGTAGTTCTATCAATTCACGAGCTTCCCGGGGGCTGTCGTTCACGCCTTCAATAAGTACATATTCAAAGGTGATTCGTTTTCTTGGTGGAAGAGGAAAACGCACACAGGCTTCAAGCACTTTTTCCAGAGGATAGGTAACGTTGATCGGCATGATAGAGCTACGGAGATCGTTTCTAGGTGCATGTAAACTTATCGCAAGGTTTACTGGATACCGACTGCCCAATCTCTCCATGGCTGGCACAATTCCGACCGTTGAAACTGTTATTCTCCTGTGGGAAAAGTTAACACCGTGAGGATCGAGCAGTATGGATAAAGCCCTGTAAACTGCATCTTCGTTGAGGAGCGGTTCTCCCATGCCCATAAAAACTATGTTTGTAATCCTTCTTTGTGAGCCGATTATTTTTTGCACCTGAACGTATTGATCAACGATTTCTCCTGCGGTGAGGTTTCTCCTGAATCCCATGCTCCCTGTATAGCAAAATCGGCACTTTAGGGGACATCCTACCTGAGAAGACACACAAAGAGTAAACCGAGGCGGATCTGGAATCAGCACGGTTTCTATTACATGACCATCGGATAGACGAAAAGCAAACTTTTCTGTCCCGTCTGAAGAAACAAGTCGTGATAAAAGTGAAAGTGAGGTGATCTCACATTCCTGTTCCAGTTTTGTTCGAAAAGTTTTACTTAAATCAGTGCATTGATCCCAGGATGTAACTCGCCTTACATACAGATGATGAAAAATCTGCCTGGCTCGAAAAGGTTTTTCACCTATGGTTTGAACCCATTTTTCGAGTTCGCTCAAGGAGAAATCTTTCAAATACACTTTGCTCATTGTTGTCATTCCAAGGTACCCCTTCTTGTCATTCCGAGGCGTCCCGAGTAGGGGCAGGCCTACGTGCCTGCCCTAATGCAGGGCAACCACATAGGGTTGCCCCTACAAATGCCTGCCAAACGTAGGGGTAGACCTTCGTGTCTGCCCACCACATAGGGTTGCCCCTATGTTCAGGATGACAAATGCCCAAATCATAACCTCTCCCAAACTGTGCCTTTAGGCGTATCTAGCAACTTAATCCCTCTAGAAAGAAGCTCATTTCTTATTGAGTCGGCCTTTTCCCATAAGCCTTCACGACGTGCTTTTTCGCGTTCTGCTATAAGTCTTCTTTCTTCTTCGGTCAACGGCTCTAGATCTCGGGAAAATATCCCACCAAGAATTTGATCAATTTTCCTAAGCACACCTAAAATCTCCTCTTTTTCGCTTTCAGACAATCCTTCCGTGTCGAGCTTGGGGTTCACTTTGCGAATAAAAGCAAACACCTCCGCCATGGCTTGCGGCACATTCAAGTCATCAGCAAGAGCTGAAAGAAAGCCCTGTTCAACGGCGTAAAGGTCATCCCTCGTAAACGGGATGGATCCAGCATCTTTCTTTTGATGGATCGTAGGGGCAGGCCCCTGTGCCTGCCTAAAGCTGGAGGCGTTATGAACTCTGGCGATGAATCTTCGGATACGTTGAAAACCTTTAATAGTTCCGCCATAGGCGGGATTGAGATCCTTTTGTGAAACATGAAGAGGCTTACGGTAGTGAGTTGCAAGGATGAAGTAACGGATTTCTTCCGGCTTGTATCCTTGCTGGATAAGCTCTTCAAGAGATGTATCTTCGCAGATTTCTTCTTTTGAGCAGTCCTTACTAGTCCAGCATTGTTCGCAAATAAGCCATACCTGGGCAAGATCCTTTGCTCCCAGTGCTTCCACAATGGCTCTTACATTTTCTAAATGTGGAAAAAGGAATTCAACGCTACTTAAGTATATATCCACTGCCACCTTTGCTCCACTTCTGCCCTGTTGCATGGCCGCTGTAGCTACAGCAATGTGCCAGGTTGGTATAACACTACCCCAGGGAGTTTTCATATAAACGCCCCGTTTTAGCTCAGAAAGAGTGGCCCTCTTGAAAAGTGCAAAATCCTGAGGTTTGAGTTTTTCATATCGCGATAGATCTACAGTTTTTCCGGTATGAAGCCTGCTGATGTCAACATGGGCCAATTCTCCATAATGAGAGACTTTGGACACGTCAAAGTAAACCGATCTAAGTTTTTCGTATGCTGCCTTCTTGCTGATAAGCGTTTTTACATGTTCTACCATTGTTTCTTCGAGGTCGGACATTTTTACAAAACGATAGCTGGAATCCATCATAAAGCGCTTGAAAAGATCCTCCAGATACTCTACTCGCTGCTTCACATATTGTGGAAGCTCTAATCCTGCATTTGCAGAACCTGCAATGGTACGAGTATCGAAATCCGGAAGAACAATAACAGGATAGACGGTAAACTGCTTGAACTTCAGAAATCTTACCAGAAGATCCGCAACAAAGAACCGACGAGCTTCTTTGAGACTCAAAGGGACATCCAGAGGGGGACCTGTAATGAACAGTCTGATTTTTCCTTCTTCTACCGGAACGATTCGCTTTTTTTCTCTGGACAGATAATCGTAGAAACTAAAATCAGGTTCGATCATAACGGTGAACAGGTTGGTGCTCAGGTAACGATCGCCACCATCGGGAAGAATTGCTACAATGATGCCATCCTTTCGCTCCTTTGCAATCCTTACGGCCGCCGCCATGGCTGCTCCCGAACTCATTCCTGCAAAGATGCCTTCCTCTCGCGCAAGGCGTCTTGCCATTTCAAAGGCCTCGTCATCACCGATATGGATAATTCGATCGAGGCACTGCGGGTCATAAATACCGGGCACATAGGATTCCTTCATGTTTTTAAGTCCCTGGATTTTGTGCCCCATGTAAGGTTCAACCGCAACAATCTCTATGTTTGGGTTTCTTTCCTTGAGCGCCCTGGCAATGCCCATAGCGGTTCCGGACGTGCCAAGCGTAGCCACGACCACATTGACCTTACCATCGGTCTGTTCGTAAATTTCAGGTCCAGTCCAGAGGTAGTGAGCTTCGGGGTTGGCAGGATTATTGAACTGATCTGGCAAGAAATATTTATCCGGATTTTCTCGCACCAACCGATAGACTTCTTCTATAGCTCCGTCAGTTCCAAGGTTTCCAGGCGTAAGCAACAATTCAGCCCCGAGAGCCCTCAAGATCTTCTGCCTTTCCAGACTTGCCGTTTCCGGCATAGCAAGAACCAGTCGATAACCTTTAACCGCCGCAACCACAGCAAGCCCGATTCCGGTGTTGCCGCTTGTTGCTTCGATGATAATCTTATCCGGTGTTAGAAGTCCTTTCCTTTCCGCGTCTTCTATCATGGATAAAGCCGTGCGATCTTTTATTGACCCACCGGGATTCTTAGCCTCCCACTTGGCATAGATCGTTACGTTGGGATTGGGATTTAGCCGGTTTATCCTTATGAGAGGCGTATTGCCGATAGCTTCCAGCACGTTATTGAAAACGTTTTTTCCCATTGCTAGTTTCCCCTTTTTTATCCCGCATTCCGAGGGATCATACCAACCCCCAATTCCTAATCCCTTTAAAGGGAGCTATTGTGGTGCCTTAAAAAACGATGCCGAAAGAGGCGGTAAAGTCATCTTCAAAGAATAGGGCAGTCCATGCCACGGCACTTCCTGTGCCATCAAGCCCCCTCCGTTTCCCATGTTGCTTCCTCCGTAGTAACTGCTGTCGCTGTTCAAAAGTTCCCGCCAGAATCCTTTTTTAGGCACCCCCACTATAAAAGGATCTCGTGGGACAGGAGTAAAGTTAAAAACGCAAAGGATGATGTCTTCTCTGTTTTTTGCTATACGAAGGAAACTTAAAGTGCTTTGATCGCTGTCGTTACAGTCGATCCATCGGAAACCCTCATAAGAGCCGTCCAGTTCGTAAAGAGCCGGCTCCTGTTTGAGAAGATTGTTTAGATCCTTTAGCCATAGCTGAACTCCACGATGGGAAGGAAAATCTAAAAGAATCCAATCCAGCTCCGCATCGTGATTCCACTCATTCCATTGTGCTAGTTCGGCTCCCATGAAAAGAAGTTTTTTACCAGGATGAGCATACATATAGCCGTAGAGGACTCTAAGGTTTGCAAACTTCTGCCAGTAATCTCCCGGCATTTTGCCGATAAGAGATCCTTTGCCGTGAGTGACTTCGTCATGGGAGAAAGGAAGTATGAAGTTTTCGTGGAAAGCGTAGAGCAGGCTAAAGGTTAGGTTGTTGTGGTGATATTTTCGGTGTATAGGATCTTTGGACATGTAAAGTAGCGTGTCATGCATCCAACCCATATTCCACTTAAAACCAAAACCGAGCCCGCCAATGTAAGTTGGGCGGGAAACCATAGGCCAGGCAGTTGATTCCTCCGCAATGGTCATTATCCCATGGCAGTTGCCATAGAGGAGTTCGTTGAATTTCTTCAGAAAATCTATAGCTTCCAGATTTTCTCGTCCCCCGAACTGATTTGGTATCCATTCGCCATCTTTTCGGGAGTAGTCAAGATAAAGCATTGATGCCACGGCATCTACTCTTAATCCATCCACATGATAGACTTCACACCAGAAAAGGGCGTTAGAAAGGAGAAAACTTCGCACTTCATTTCTGCCGTAGTTAAAAATAAAGGTATTCCAATCAGGATGAATGCCTTTTCTGGGATCGGCATGCTCATAAAGATGCGTTCCGTCGAAATAGCCCAGCCCGTGTTCGTCTCGCGGGAAGTGAGCCGGCACCCAATCAATAATAACCCCGATGTTATGCTGGTGGAGCACATCCACAAGATACATAAAATCCTGTGGTGTGCCAAATCGACTTGTTGGTGCAAAATATCCGGTAACCTGGTAGCCCCAGGAGCCGGCAAAGGGATGTTCCATGGGCGGGAGAAATTCTACATGAGTAAACCCCATAGAAGAAACGTATTCGGCAAGCTGGTGAGCAAGTTCGCGGTAAGAAAGGCCTTTTCTCCAGGAACCCAGATGAACTTCGTAAATGGCTATGGGAGCTTCATGATGATTCCTTAAATGACGTGTTGCCATCCATTCTTCATCGTGCCACTCGTATCCAGAAAGATTCCAAACGATGGAAGCGGTTTTTGGAGGAGTTTCTGCGTAAAAAGCGAAAGGATCTGCCTTCCATACCCGGTATCCGTTGTATCGTGACCGTATGGCATATTTATAAAGATTTCCTGAGCGGACTCCCGGGATGAAACCTTCCCACACGCCAGAATTTCCTCGGCAGGACAGAGGATTTGCCAGTTCGTCCCAGTTATTAAAATCTCCAACCACGGAAACATATTCGGCGTTAGGAGCCCATACGGCAAACCTGGTGCCCGCTACTCCGTTGACCTCAATTTCATGAGCACCCATCTTTTCCCAGGCTCTGTAATAAGTTCCTTCGCCGAAAAGGTAAAGTTCATAGTCGGTTAGAAAGGCATTTGTCTGATCCTGCTTCATCTTACCTCCTCACTAAGCCTCTTTGTCATCCCAAGGCACGGAGTTCCGAGGAACCTACTCGGAGACACCTTTCTGACGTTCGGGGTGACAAGTGAGCAACTTTTCGTGCCGAGTTCCCCGTTCCGCGGGATCATGCCGACCCCCAGTTCCTAATCCCTAATCCCTTAGAGAGCTCTAATACGGGGTTTTTTGTTTTTCCCCAGCTTCAGTATACCTGAAAAGAGCAAAACTCATTGGAGAAAGTTTGTAAATCTGCCCGGCTTTCCACCATCTTACTTCTTCTGGAGGAGAAAGTTCATAGGTAGTGTCTAGCAAAAGTTCCCACAGATGAGGCTTTCCATGATCGTAAAAAGGCAAGGTGAAAGGCACACCATCCTTGGTGTGAAAATTACTTGGTGATCTTTCGGAAGTAGTGCTGGAGTGGGGTGATGAAAGGGTGGTTGGGATACTATGCTCAAAATTGAAAAGCATAAGCACAGTATCTCCTGTAATAGCTCTACCACATTCATCCGTTTCGTCTATCGCATCACCACCAAGAACAACTCCAATGGATGTTATTCCAGGATTAAGCCAGTCTTCCTGTGACATCTCACGTCCATCTGGAGCAAACCAGGTTATGTCCTTCCATTTGGATGCGTGGATAGGCCTGCCCCTGAAGAAATTTGATCTTAGAAAAACCGGCTGGCTTTTTCTGATTGCTATCACCTGTTTTACGAATTCAAGAAATTTCCTGTCGCGTTCGTTCAATTCCCAGGGATACCAGCTTATGATGTTATCCTGGCAGTAGGCATTGTTGTTTCCCTGTTGAGTTCGACCGAGTTCATCTCCTCCCGAAAGCATCGGCACTCCGATGGAAAACATCAGAGTGGCTATAAGATTTCTCTTCTGACGATAGCGTTTTTCAATGATTTCCGGATTGGTTGTCGGTCCTTCAACTCCAAAGTTATAACTTAAGTTGTTATTATCCCCGTCGCGGTTATCCTCTTTGTTGGCTTCGTTATGTTTTCTGTTGTAGCTTACCAGATCTTGCAGAGTGAACCCATCGTGGCAGGTAATGTAGTTTATGCTTGCGTGAGGCTTGCGGCCGCTTTTATCGTAAAGATCACCGCTTCCTGTTATTCTAAGAGCCATTTCGCCCAGCAGGGAAGGAGATGGCATGTTCCAGATTGCTCTTATTGTGTCTCGATACTTTCCGTTCCATTCTACCCAGAGCGGAGGAAAGTTTCCCACCTGATACCCGCCAGGACCTACGTCCCATGGTTCTGCAATGAGTTTTACTCTGGATATGATGGGATCCTGCTGGATAAGAGTAAAAAAAGTTGCGAGTTGATCGAATTCGTAAAGCTCTCTGGCAAGAGCACTGGCAAGATCGAAGCGGAATCCATCAACGTGCATTTCGAGAACCCAGTAACGCAGGCTGTCCATGATCAACTGAAGAACTCGCGGGTGGTTTACGTTAAGGGAATTTCCGCAACCTGTAAAATCGATGTAAAAGCGCCTGTTTTCTTCGTTAAGGCGGTAATAAGCCAGATTGTCAATGCCTCGGTAGCAAAGGGTTGGTCCCAAATGATTTCCTTCCGCCGTGTGGTTGTAAACCACATCCAGTATGACTTCAATGCCGTGAGCATGAAAGGTTTTAACCATGGTTTTGAAGTCTCGTATAGGAGTTAGAATGTCTGAGAAATCGCACCGACAGGCGAAGCGAGTATCAGGGGCAAAGTAGGAAAGGGTGTTATATCCCCAGTAGTTGGTAAGTCCAAGCTGAACCAGTCGGTATTCATCAACGTGCTGATGGATGGGCATGAGTTCAATGGCTGTGATTCCTAGAGATTTGAGATGTTTTATGATCGGCTCAGAACAAAGTCCCAGGAATGTTCCGCGTAGGTCGGATGGGATTTCTGGATGTAGCATGGTCATGCCGCGGACGTGAGCTTCGTATATAATGGTTTGATTCCATGGAGTTCGGGGATGCTCATCACCTTCCCAATCGAATTCATCATCAACCACAACGCTCAAAGGTGCATAGGGAGCATTATCTCGATCATCCCGCACCAGATCTGCATCACGTGTCCCAGGCCGATAACCAAACCAGGTTTCATGCCAGGAAGATGTTCGAAGAACCATCTTTGCATATGGATCTACCAGGATTTTAGCCGGATTAAATCGCAGCCCCTTTGATGGATCGTATGGGCCGTAGACTCTATACCCGTAAAGTTGACCTGGCTTGATACCAGGAAGGTAAACGTGCCATATTCCGTTTGTATATTCGGGCATTGGTATACGAGCACATTCCTTAAAGGCGGTAATTGAATCGAAAAGGCAGAGTTCCACCCTGTCGGCATGTTCAGAGAAAATGGCGAAGTTTACCCCTTCGCCGTCCCATGTTGCACCCAGAGGACAAGGTCTGCCCTTGCATATAGTAAGGTCTTTGGGAATTTTTACGTACAATTGCTACTCCTTCCCTATCAATGGTGCACAGGTTTTAAACCTGCCACATATCATGCAAGAACGATTTTTTCTCGCCCTTCTTTTACATGTTTTGTGGCATTTCGAGTATCAATTATAAGCTGAGCATTGTTTACGATCCACTGGTAGTCGTATGCCGAGTGATCGGTTACTATAACAACCGCATCGAAACCTTTGATGGAGTCTTCTGTAAGCTCGGTAGATGTTAAATTAAAGGAGTATTTTCTGGTCGGTTTGAGACGAGGAATAAAGGGATCGTTATAAGCTACCAGAGCACCTCGTTCTCTCAGAAGTTCCATCAGAGGATAAGCCGGGGATTCTCTATCGTCATCTACATCCTTTTTGTAGGCAACCCCCAGGATGAGGATAGATCTACCTTTTAGGCATTTCCCACGGTCGTTGAGAGCCTCTATGATACGCTGAAGCACATAGTTGGGCATTGCTACGTTGATTTCTCCGGCAAGCTCGATGAATCTTGCCGTGAGGTTATACTCCCTTGCCTTCCATGAGAGGTAAAAAGGATCGATAGGAATGCAGTGCCCGCCTAGCCCCGGACCGGGATAAAAGGGAGTAAAACCGAAAGGTTTTGTGGCGGCTGCATCTATTACTTCCCATATATTGATGTTCATTCGTTGAGCGATCATTTTCATTTCGTTTACCAGGGCTATGTTGACGCTTCGATAGATATTTTCCAGCAGCTTGGCGAATTCGGCGACTTTGGGCGACGAAACAGGCACCACTCTGACCGTTATGGTTTCATAAAAAGCGGTCGCTACATCCAGGCATTTATCGGTAACACCGCCGACTATTTTGGGAGTATTGGCTGTGTTGTAGTGAGGGTTTCCGGGATCTTCTCTTTCGGGTGAGAAGGCGAGAAAGAAATCTTTTCCTGCTTTAAGTCCTGTTTTTTCAAGTATGGGAAGGAGTACCTCTTCGGTCGTTCCAGGATAAGTGGTGCTTTCTAGCACTACGAGTTGTCCTGGACGTAGCTTCTTTGAAATACTCTCGGCAGTTGCTACAACAAACCGAAGATCCGGCTCGCGATGTTTCGTAAGAGGTGTGGGAACGCAAATGATAAGACAGTCCGGTTCTGACAGCCTGCCAAAATCCCATGTTGCTTCTAATTTGCCTTCTTTTGAAAGTTCCCGAACTATCTCTTCAGGAACGTGTTTGATATAGCTTCGTCCCTGGAGAAGGGCTTCAACTTTTGTTTTGTCGGTATCGAATCCGAGAACAGAATAGCCTGCTCGGGCGCAGTGAATACACAAAGGAAGTCCCACGTATCCAAGCCCTATTATGCCGACTCTGGCAGATCTGGTTTGGATTTTGTCTATCAGCAGCCTTGCTTCCAATCTTTTACCCCCTTCTATACCAAGGTTTTGCTTTACAGCTTCGCAAAAAATTCTTACTCTCTTTCCACAGGGAACAAAAGCATAAATAACCTGGAAATTAAGGAGGGAGCCATGCCAGAGTTTGGACATCCATTTTCGGGCCTTGCCCATGATAGAAAGCTGACAAAGGAAGAACTGATAAGAGCCATCAGATTCCTTATTGCAGCAGAGTATGAAGCCGTTCAGCTTTACATGCAGTTAGCCGAATCAACGGATGATGTGCTGGCTAAGGAGGTTTTGAAAGATATTGCTGATGAGGAGAGAGTACATGCTGGTGAGTTCCTGAGACTTCTTAAGCATCTTGATCCGGAGGCTTCTCTTGTCATCCCGAGCGAAGCGAGGGATCCCCTGCTCTCCTCCTGGGGATGCCTCACTACGTTCGGCATGACAAGCAGAAGCTTGGCATAATCAAGAAATGAGTGAGCATACGATGAATCGAGTATTGTTCAAGATTTTCGTGGGAGTGGTTTTATTTACCGTTTCTGTTTTGTT